>Ga0209702_10000130_pt1 | contig 140656 bp, 124 predicted proteins | sample FRY01_FD_187210 | JGI IMG/M metagenome (GOLD analysis project Ga0209702, IMG submission 187210) | Freshwater microbial communities from Lake Fryxell liftoff mats and glacier meltwater in Antarctica - FRY-01 (SPAdes) (version 2) | ecosystem: Environmental > Aquatic > Freshwater > Ice > Glacier...
CCGATGAAACGCCCCATGCGGTGAAGCTGGCCCGGCTGCAACAGCTGCAGGCCAAGCTGGACGACAGTGTGCGGCGCATCAGTGCCAGCCGCCATGGCACGGTGCAGCGTGTGCTGGTCGAAGGCGCAGCGCGCAAGGACGCGACCGAGTTGTTCGGTCGTGCCGAATGCAATCGGGCAGTGGTGTTCAAGGGGGCGCAGCGCCTGATCGGGCAGATGGTGGATGTGCGCATCACTGAGGCGCCGATGCGCTCACTGCGCGGTGAGGTGGTGACGCAGGAAAACTCAACCCTGCCGCAGGCCTCGCGCGTTGACGGCGGAAGCCTCCCGCAGGGTGTCGCCCAGCGCCGATAGTTGGGCCGATCGCTCCCAGAATTCAATAGCCCAGGCGCGCGCTTGCTGCGCTTGCGCCTCAAAGCCGGCTGGCTGACGTTGGGGGTGAATCGGCGTCAGGTCGAGTTCGCCGCCATGCACGCCGGGACGCCAGACCATGGGCAGCATGTCGTACACCGGTGTTGGCGTGAAAACTGGTCGGGTGACGTCGTCGACAAAAAATGACAGATTGCCAAAGTGCATGTCGGTGTTGCCTATGGCTTGCCCGAACAGGTAAACGCAGGCAATGCGGCGCAGGTGCTCGGTAGTCAGCAGCTTTTGCGCTACAAGGGCCTCTGCTGTGGCCACCCAGTGTCGGCGAGGTGCCTTCACGAAGGCGTCGTGCACGGGTGCGGCGGCGACTACATGGCGCTTGCCGTTTTCGCCAATCCGATCGAACCGGATGGACTGCAGATAAGTTCGTTGGCGGGTGCTCACCAGCTCGGTCTGCGCACTGGGCACGCCGTGTTCACGCAACAGGGTGTTAGCCAGATGTTCCAGTTGCAGAAGGTCATGCCAGCGCTCCCCAAACGGGGTTCCACGCGGCGGAGAGAACTTGACGACGACTGCGGAGGCTTCCACGCGGCAGACGAACTTCGGTTGCTCGCCTCCGGCCGAAGACCCGGCCGGCAGCGCCAGCGCCGAAGCGTTTGAGAGGTCATCAAACGCTTCGCCGCGCCGCGCCAGAGCCACGTCGGCAGGCGGCGGTGCCGTGTAAGAACCGATGGAAATCGCGCCGGGAGGGTCGTGGAAATGGTTCGCCGCCATATAGAGGGTTTGTGATAGCGACCAGTTTTCCGGATCTACCGGAAAGTCGGGCCGCAGCCGCGCATACTGCCGGCCCAGAAAACCCTGTGGTCGCAGCGTCGACAACCACCACGGCAACGTATTCTGGCAAAGCCACGTGCTTTTGCGGGGGCCGCGCAGGTGCAACTGATCCCCTTGCAGAAAGTGCAGGTCGCCGAACAGACCTTCGTCCGGATGCGGCCCGGCGAGGCTGATGATTTGCCGGGCGTCCAGGCCGAGGATGGGATGGGTCCGCGCGTACCGTGTGCTACGCGCAGCACCTAATTTGAAGACGGCGCCGCCGAGTCGGGTTAGCGCCAGGGAGATACTTGCCTGGCTCTTGCCAGTGGCGTGCTGCAACTCGAGTGCGGTCAGGCTTGGTGCCTGCGCCAGCATGGCGAGTATGGCCTGATCCAGAGGCAGTTCCGATGAACTAATTGATGGATACATTTTTTCAAGTATTTGATAATTAAAGAGTTTTGTCAATTTATGGGTAGATACTTAATAGATAGTCGATGCCAGAGATCTCGCCCTCTGGCACCCGTGGCCTGGTTTTCGAACGGCGCTGGCCAACGAACGGGTGCAGATCAACAGCGCCGCGCAGGTGGCGCGCAAGCTCAAGACCGCTTGCGTCAGGGCACCACGCACATCATGACGTCGCCGCTGTAGGTGCTTGGGTAGATGAACGGGTTGTGCGGACAGGGCTATCCGGTCGAGCTTGTTCAGGCGCCAAGGTATGAAGTGTGCTGCCGCGCTCGTCGTTCGGATGGGAACTGACGGCAATCACGTTGCGGGGCTGTGCGGTCCCGTGTGTCCTGTTTCAACTGGATCAATGCGTCGAGACGTACGGTCTAACCGGTGCGCAGATGCAAATCGCAAAACGCGAACCCTGTTTGATCGAGCGTGGGCCTGTCTGGCAATAGTGGAATTGAAGGGTACATGCCGGTCAGGAAGCGCATCGATGTTAGTCTGCCAAGGCAGCACGTCGATGACTGCCCAATGATGTACAGTCGTTGCGTTGCCACTTGTCGGTCCCACGTGGCAAGCAAACATTGCACGTTTACCGTTGACGGAATGCCGTGTGTTGACGCGGCCGATTTGGAGGTGCCGGCATGGAACATTTGATTCAGTTGCACATCGAGAAGTTGCCCGAGGGCTTGTACTTGGCCACCAGCGACGAGGTGCAAGGGCTTGTGGCGCAAGGCCGCACGATCCAGGAAACGATCGAAATCGCACGAGATGTCGCGAAAAAACTGATCGAAGCGCAGTCCGACTCCGGCGCCGTATCGTTGCCGCCGATCGGTGAAGTCTTCGAATACCAGTTGGTTGTCGCGACCTGATGGGCGCATTGTCAGGCTATCGGTATCGTGATATTACATAACGGTTGAAGGCGCTCGGGCTGGAGTTTCATCGGCAAGCCGCTGGCTCACACGAGATTTGGTTCAATCCTGCGCTGAGCCGCCATACGACCATACCGAATCGCCCCGGTGACATGCCTGAGGGGACGTTGCGGGCCATTCTCAAGCAGGCTGGTATTGAGGTAGATGTCTTTCTGCAAAAGTAGTCGCCATGCGCTAGCTTGGAGTCGCATAGGGGGAAGAGCCGGACAACCGGACAGCCAGACAGCCGGACAGCCCTTGAAGTGTTGGGGACAGAGCTCGCGCACTGCGTGTCGCTCGGTCTGTCCCGCAAGGTGGGCAGCCGGACAGCCGGACAGCCGGACATCCCTTGAAGTGTTGGGGACAGAGCTCGCGCACTGCGTGTCGCTCGGTCTGTCCCGCAAGGTCTCAGAAGGGCATTTTTGGCATGCCCTTCATGCCCCCCAGGCGCTTCATCATCTTCATCATGCCGCCGCCTTTCATCTTCTTCATCATGTCCTGCATCTGCTCGAATTCCTTGAGCATGCGGTTGACTTCCTGGACCTGGACGCCTGCGCCCTGGGCGATGCGGCGTTTGCGGGTGGCCTTGATCAGTTCGGGCTTGCGGCGCTCTAACTTGGTCATGCTGTGGATGATGCCTTCCTTGCGCCGGATGTCCTTTTCGGCCCGGTTCATGTCGACCTGACCGGCCTTGGCGGCCATGGCCGCGGGCAGCTTGTCCATCAGGCTGGACAGGCCGCCCATCTGTTTTACCTGCTGGATCTGGCCCAGGAAATCGTTCAGATCGAAGCTGGCGCCGCTCTTGACCTTGGCTGCCAGCTTCTGGGCCGCCGCCATGTTGACGCCGGAGCTGACCTGCTCGACCAGCGCGACGATGTCGCCCATGCCCAGGATGCGGCCGGCGTGGCGCTGGGCGTCGAACACTTCCAGGCCGTCGATCTTCTCGCTGGTGCCGGCGAACTTGATCGGCACACCGGTGACATGGCGCGCCGACAAGGCGGCGCCACCGCGGGCGTCGCCGTCGGTCTTGGTCAGGATGATGCCGGTCAGCGGCAAGGCCTGCTTGAACGCTGCCGCCACGTTGATCGCATCCTGGCCCTGCATCGCGTCGACCACGAAAAGGGTCTCGACCGGGTTCAGCACCTGGTGCAGTTCCTTGATCTCGCGCATCAGTACTTCGTCGATCGCCAGCCGGCCGGCGGTGTCGACCAGCAGCACGTCGAAATAATGCTTGCGCGCGTAGTCCAGCGCCGCACGGGCGATGTCCACCGGTTTCTGATCGGCGCTGCTGGGAAACCATTCGGCACCGGCTTGCGCCGTGACGGTCTTGAGCTGTTCGATCGCTGCCGGGCGGTACACGTCGCCGGACACCGTGAGCACCTTCTTCTTGCGCTTCTCGATCAGGTGGCGTGCGAGTTTGGCGGTGGTGGTGGTCTTGCCCGAGCCCTGCAGGCCGGCCATCAGGATGACCGCCGGCGGCTGCGCAGCCAGGTTCAGGTCGCTGACGCCCTCGCCCATGGTGGCGCTGAGTTCCCTATTGACAATGCCCACTAGGGCCTGGCCTGGCGACAAGGAGCCCAGGACTTCCTGGCCCAGCGCCTTTTCCTTGACCCGGGCAATGAAGTCCCGCACCACGGGCAGCGCCACGTCGGCCTCAAGCAGAGCCAGGCGCACCTCGCGCAGCATCTCTGTGACGTTGGTCTCGGTGATGCGGGCCTGACCACGCATTTCCTTGACAAGGCGCGACAATTTTTCGGATAACGATGAGGCCATGGGTGCTCGGGGGTAGGGGCGCGTGGGTGAGGTTTTTCGCCGACAGGTCGCGCGGGAACATGCCAGGCGAAAGGCTAAACTGTAGCCATGATTCTAGCCAGTGGCTCCATGTTGACCCATGTCCTCGCGTGGAGCGCTGCCATTGCCTATCTGGTGCCCGCTACCTGGCCCGCCATCGGCGACCGTATTGGGCGGCCGGTGCTTTTGCTGGGCTGGTTGTTGCATGCGCTGGTGCTGGCCGTCAGCCTTGCAGGTGCGGCGCCGCATTTCGGCTTTGCGCCCGCACTGTCGGTCACGGCCTGGCTGGTGGGTGCGGTGTATGCCGTCGAATCGCACTTTTATCCGCAGCTGCGTTTGCGCCGCGTGTTGTGTGCGCTGGCCGCCGTGACCGTCCTGTTGGCGCTGGTGTTCCCGGGCACGCCCCTGCATCCGGCGGCGTCCAGCTGGTTGCCGCTGCACTGGGCGCTGGGTATTGCGTCCTACGGTTTGTTCGGCGCCGCGGTGGTCCATGCCTGGATGATGGGGCGCGCTGAAGACCGCATTCGCCAGGGCGCGGACCCGGAAAGCGGTATGCCGCTGCTCACACTCGAGCGCCTGACCTTCCGTTTCGTCGGGGCCGGTTTCGTGCTGCTGACCGCCACCTTGCTGGTGGTGCTGGCCTATGGCGACATGTTGTACGGCCCGGGCATGGGCTGGCGCATGAACCACAAGAGTGTGTTCTCCATCCTGTCCTGGCTGACCTTTGCCGCCTTGCTGCTCGGGCGCATGCGCTACGGCTGGCGCGGACGGCGTGCCGTGCGGGTGTTGTATGCCGGAGCTGGCCTGTTGTTCCTGGCCTACGTCGGGTCCCGTTTTGTCATGGAAGTAGTTCTGAGTCGTGCGACATGAAGTTCTTGCTGGTACTGATCGTGGTCATGGTGGGTGTCTGGATCTGGCGCTCCAATCGCGCCGCCGAACGGGCCGAGGAAGACAAGTTGCGCCGCCCGCGCTCCAGGCCCGCAGCTGCCATCGACATGGGGCGCTGCGATCTTTGCGGCATGCATTGTCCGGATGACGATCTGGTGAAGGGCCGCCGCGGCGCCTATTGTTCAACCCAGCATCGCGATCAGGCAGAGGCTTGAGCGGCGTCATGGCTGGCGCGCCAAACCGACCGTGGCTGGATCTGCGGTCCAACCAGCGCGACGACGGTCCGCACGCCGACGGACCGGACGAGTTCGTGCGGCTATGGAGCGGTTTCATGACCGCCCGCGTCACACTGGGTGTGGTGTTGCTGGCCCTGCAGGCCAGCCTGTTCGTGCTGGGCCAGTCGACCGATCCCTTGCTGGTGATCGCCTGTGGCGCCTACCTGGTGGCGACACTGATCACGCGCTTGCTGGGCCGGCCCCAGCGCCTGGGGCGGACGCTGGGCCCGCGTTGGCTGCTGACGGTGGGTGTCGATATCGTCACCTTTGCGCTGCTGCAGTATGTGCAGGGTCACGCCGTTATCAATTACACGCCGTTGCTGGCGCTGCCAGTGCTGATGGCTGCCGTGTTGGGGTCCATGCCGCTGGCCATGGCCACTGCGGCCGGCGCCACGCTGCTGCTGCTGGGGCACGCCGGATTCGCCGGTCTCGCGGGCGATCTTGATGCGGCGTCGCTGGTGGCGCAATCGGCCCTGACCGGGGCCGGCTATTTCGTCCTTGCCTTCCTGGCCAGCCAGTTGTCGGCACGCCTGGTCAGTGAGGAGCAGCGCTCCCGGCGCAGCCAGATGGTGGCGCGGGTGCAGCGCGAGGTCAATGCGCTTGTCATCGAGTCGTTGACCGACGGTATTCTGGTGGTGGATGAACAGGATCTGGTGCTGGCAGCCAATCCGGCGGCATGTCGATTGCTGGGGCGTGACGTCGCGGCAACTGTGCAGTCGTTTTCGCTCGCGTTGGAGCCCGGTTGGCAGGAGTTGCTGCAGCTGAACCAGCGCAGCCTGGCCCAGAACCAGGCCCAAAGTGCCAGCGTGGTGCTGACGCTGGCCGGCATCGGGCCGCAATACACGCACGTACGCACCCGCATTGCCGCCACCGACGAGGACACGGCGTCCGAGCGGCTGTGTGTGATGTTCGTGCAGGACCAGCGCGAGGTCGAAGCGCGCATGCGCACCGAGAAACTGGTCAGCATGGGCCGCATGTCGAGCGCGGTGGCGCATGAAATCCGCAATCCGCTGGCGGCTATCGTGCAGGCCAACGCCTTGCTGGACGAAGCCGTGAAGGACGCGCGACTCAAGCCGCTGATCCGCATGGTGCAGCAGAACGCGAAACGTCTTGAGCGCATTGTTGATGAGGTGCTCAATATTGCCCGGGTTCAGCAGCGCGCGCCGGAAGCGGGCCCGCCCGGCCTGTGGGTCAACAGCGTGGTGGCACAGATCTGCACTGATTGGGATCAGCTTGGCGGGCGTGAAGCGCCCGTGGCCCGGCAATTTTGCGATGCCGACATCGAGGTGGTGTTCGAGGCCGAGCATCTGCGCCGGGTGCTGATCAATCTGCTGGACAACGCGAACCGTTATGCTGGCCCCGGCGGTGCGTCGATTCAGGTGGTGACCAGCAATACCCAAGGCGGTCAGGTGGCGCTGATGGTGTGGAGTGATGGCAAGCCGATGGAGCCATCGGTGGAACGTCACTTGTTCGAACCCTTCTTTTCATCCGAGAGCCGCTCGACCGGATTGGGCCTGTATATCTGCCGCGAGTTGTGTGATGGCCATGGTGCCGTGATCGGGTTTGCGCGCGCGCAGCGTCGCGTCGGGGCTGCGATGCTGGACGGTAACGAGTTCCGCATCCGTTTTGCATCGGCGCCGCGCAAGAAGCCATCTGCCAGAATACCGCCGTGACAGCAGCCACCGCCACCGCCCAGAGAGATGTTCATGTCCTCGTCGTGGACGACGAGCCGGACTTGCGCACGCTTTACGAACTGGCCCTGGTGCGCGAGGGCTACAACGTGCAGGGCGTCGGCGACCTGGCGCAAGCCTGGGAACTGCTCACTGCCCAGCGATTCGACGTCGTCATCACCGACATGCGTCTGCCGGACGGCATGGGCATCAGCCTGTTGCAGCGCCTGCGCGACGGTCAGCGCCGGGAACGCTGCGTCGTCATCACGGCCTATGGCTCGGCCGACAATGCCGTCGAGTCACTCAAGGCGGGGGCGTTTGACTACCTGACCAAGCCGGTGGATATCAAGCAGTTTCGCGCCGTCATCGCGTCGGCGGCACAGGGCGCGCGCAAGGAAGCGGTGGCCGAACGTCGGCATAACGCCAGCGTCGCATCGCGCGATGGCTTCAACCGGCGCAGGACCGACTCCGAACCCGGCGCGGGCGAGGCGGCATTGCAGCGGCTGGTGGGTGAATCGTCGGCCATGCGCCAGGTCAAGGAGCGCGTGGCCAAGGTTGCGCGTTCGATGGCGCCGGTTCTGGTCACCGGCGAATCGGGCACCGGCAAGGAACTGGTGGCGCGTGCCTTGCATGCCAACAGCCACCGATCTGCAGGCCCGATGGTGGCGGTCAATTGCAGTGCCATTCCCGAACAGCTACTCGAGGCCGAGTTTTTTGGCACGCGCAAAGGCGCGTTCACGGGTGCGACACAGGACCGCGATGGCTTCTTCCAGGCCGCGCGCGGCGGTAGCCTGTTTCTCGACGAGATCGGCGACCTGCCGCTGGCGATGCAGTCCAAGCTGTTGCGTGCGATTCAGGAGCGCAGCGTGCGCAGCGTCGGCTCGACGCAGGAGGAGCCGGTCGATGTGCGCATCATCAGTGCCACGCACCGGGATCTGGCAGCCGATGTCCAAGGTGGACATTTCCGCCAGGACCTGTATTACCGACTCAATGTCATCGACATCGTGATTCCGCCATTGCGCGACCGCTTGGGCGATCTGCCGGCATTGTGCGAGAGCCTGTTGGCACGTATTGCCCAGGAGGCGGGCATGCCGGTTCCCGCGTTGTCGGCCAGTGTGCTTGAGCAGATCTGCCTGGCGCCGCTCAAGGGCAATGTGCGTGAGCTCGAAAACCTGCTGCACCGTGCCGTCGCATTGAGTGAAGGTGGCGATCTGCAGGTCGACCTCCTGGGCGAACAGACCATGCCGGCGCCGCTTGCGCCGGCAACAGATACCGTCCGAACCACCCCGTCCTGGCCGGCCGAATCCGCTGACGATTCCCCGGCCCAGGTGCCGCTGGTGATTCCGAGCGACTTGCAAAGTCATCTGGATCGGCAGGAGCGGGAGATTCTGGTGCAGACCCTGCATGAGACCGGTTTCAATCGCACCGCCGCGGCAGCCCGCCTGGGACTGAGCCTGCGCCAGATCCGCTACCGTATCGCGCGGCTCAAGATTGACGAACCGGCAGACTTGGCCGATGACGCTGATTAACGCTGCGGCGCCAATCCCGGGATCGGCCAGCGCGTGGGACCGGGGCTGGTACCGGGATGCGCAGCGACTGGACTCGCCCAATTGCGGCCCACGCCCCCCCGGCATGGCGGTCGACTTGGTGGTGCTGCATTCGATCAGCCTGCCGCCGGGTGAATATGGCGGCGCCGCTGTGCAGCAGTTGTTCACCAACCAGTTGGACTGGGATGCGCATCCGTACTTCCAGCAGATCAGGGGCCTGACGGTATCGGCGCATTTCTTCGTGCGCCGTGACGGCAGCCTGTTGCAATTTGTCAGTTGCGATGCGCGGGCCTGGCATGCAGGCCAGTCCTGCCACCTGGGGCGCGACAACTGCAATGACTTTTCAATCGGCATCGAACTCGAGGGACTGGAGGGCGGGTCATTCGAGCCGGCGCAATATGGCGCTGCGGCCGCCCTGTGCGAGGCGATCGGTCGGCAGTATCCGATCCGTCATGTCGCCGGCCATGAACATGTTGCGCCGGGGCGCAAGTTCGATCCGGGTGTCGGCTTCGACTGGACGCGTCTGCGCCGTGCGTTGGCATGGGATGACGATTTTTTCCCGAAGACTTTTTAATCAGCCCCGGGATGTGCTTTCGGACGCGCGCAAGGGCGCTGCCGCGCCCTTGCGCAGCCAAGGTCTGGCGCTGACAAAGTGCAGACTTCATGCGGGTGTCGGGCGCAAATGCCGGCGCGGGGCGCATGTTTTCGTGGTTTCACGCCGCGGCGCCCATGGCGCAAGGCCTCGCGTGTGATGGCGCGCGCCGGGTCGGTCGATGTTCCACGGCGATGGGTCGGCCAGCACCCGGCGGCGTGGGGTCGTGGCATGGGCGGTACACTACCGGTAGTGGCTTGTAAACGACCAAGACCCTATATATAGTGTGTACTGGTCGAGCCGCGGGCTTGCTGCGATGACGCAAAAGCAGGCCTCAACCGACCAAATCCTGCCCACAAGACGTTCCCAGAGACGAGGAAAGAACAATGCAGACTGCCCAAAATACACCCACCTCCCAGCAACCCGGCTCCAGCGCCAGCACCAGGTCCTCCGCGGCCTCTGCCAATGGCAATGTCAATAGTGCGTTGGCCCATTTCCAGATCATCCGGCGCAATGGCGCCGTGGTGCCGTTCGAGCCCAGCAAGATTGCCGTGGCGATGATGAAGGCCTTCCTGGCGGTGCATGGCACCCATGGTGCGGCCTCGTCCAGCGTGCGCGAGATGGTCGAGGAGCTGACCCAGACCGTGGTGCGTGCACTGATGCGCTCGCGCCCGGGTGGCGGCACATTTCATATCGAAGACGTGCAGGACCATGTCGAGTTGGGTCTCATGCGCGGCGGGCACCACGAAATTGCACGGGCCTATGTGCTGTATCGCGAGAAGCGCTCACAGGAGCGCGCCAGCAAGATCGAGCAGGACAAGCCCCAGGCCGCGCAATTGTTCGCTATCGACAATGGCCAGCGCGTACCGCTGGACATGGACCGGCTGCAGGGCCTGATCCAGGCGGCCTGTGAAGGACTTGGTCCGGATATCCGCTTCGAACCCATCCTGGCCGAGACCTTGCGCAACCTGTACGACGGTGTGCCGATGGACGAGGTCTACAAGGCCTCGGTGCTGGCGGCGCGCACGCTGATCGAGAAGGATCCCGATTACACCTACGCCACTGCGCGTTTGCTGTTCCATACCATCGCCAAGGAAGTGCTCGGCCATGACGTCGCGCCATCCGAGATGGCCCCGGCATATATCGAGTATTTCCCACAGTTCGTGCGCAAGGGCGTGGATGCCGAGTTGCTCGACGAACGCCTGCTGCAGTTCGATCTGCAGCGTCTGGGCGCTGCGCTCAAACCCGAGCGTGACCTGCAATTCGACTACCTCGGCCTGCAGACGCTGTACGACCGTTATTTCCTGCACATCAGCAAGACCCGCATCGAGCTGCCGCAGGCGTTCTTCATGCGTGTGGCGATGGGTCTGTCGCTCAATGAGATCGACCGGGAGACGCGCGCCATCGAGTTCTACGAGATCATGTCCTCGTTCGACTTCATGTCCAGCACGCCGACGCTGTTCAATAGCGGAACCCTGCGTTCGCAGCTGTCGTCCTGCTACCTGACCACCGTGCCGGACGATCTGGACGGCATTTACGAGTCGATCAAGGAAAACGCGCTGCTGTCCAAGTTCGCCGGCGGCCTGGGCAACGACTGGACCCGTGTGCGCGCCCTGGGTTCGCGCATCAAGGGCACGAACGGCGAATCGCAGGGCGTGGTGCCCTTCCTCAAGGTGGTCAACGACACCGCGGTGGCGGTCAACCAGGGCGGCAAGCGCAAGGGCGCGGTATGCACCTATCTGGAGACCTGGCACCTGGACCTCGAGGAGTTCCTCGACCTGCGCAAGAACACCGGTGACGATCGTCGGCGCACGCACGACATGCACACCGCCAACTGGATTCCTGACCTGTTCATGCGCCGCGTGATGGAAAAAGGCAGCTGGACGCTGTTCTCGCCGTCCAATGTGCCCGATCTGCACGACAAGTTCGGCGCCGATTTCGAGCGCGCCTACGTGGCCTACGAAGAGCAGGCTGCGCGCGGCGAGATCAAGCCCTCGCGCACCCTGCCGGCAGCCGACCTGTGGCGCAAGATGCTGACGATGTTGTTCGAGACCGGGCATCCGTGGATCACGTTCAAGGACGCCTGCAACGTGCGCTCGCCGCAGCAACACGCCGGCGTGGTGCATTCGTCGAACCTGTGCACCGAGATCACGCTCAATACCAGCGACACCGAAACCGCGGTCTGCAACCTGGGATCGATCAACCTGCTGCAGCACCTTAAGGACGGTGCGATGGATCACGACAAGCTGCGCCGCACCATCGGCATCGCCATGCGCATGCTGGACAACGTCATCGACATCAACTATTACGCGGTCAAGAAGGCGCGCGACTCCAACCTGCGCCACCGCCCGGTGGGCCTGGGTGTGATGGGCTTCCAGGACAGCCTGTACAAGCTGCGCATTCCCTATGCCAGTGACGCGGCGGTGGAGTTTGCCGACCGGTCCATGGAGGCGGTCTGCTACTTCGCCTATTGGGCCTCGACCGAACTGGCCCGCGAGCGCGGCCGTTACTCCAGTTTCAAAGGCTCCTTGTGGGACCGCGGCATTCTGCCGATTGACACGCTGGACATGCTGGCATCCGAGCGCGGTGGTTATGTCGAGGTCGACCGCTCGTCGACGCTGGACTGGGAGGCGCTGCGCAGCAAGATTGCCCAGGACGGCATGCGTAACTCCAACTGTGTGGCGATCGCGCCGACGGCGACGATCTCCAACATCATCGGTGTGGACGCGTCGATCGAACCGTGCTTCGGCAATCTGTCGGTCAAGTCCAACCTGTCGGGCGAGTTCACCGTCATCAACGCCAGCCTGGTGAACGACCTCAAGCGCCTGGGTTTGTGGGACGACGTGATGGTGATGGACCTGAAACATTTCGATGGCTCGCTGCAGCCGATCGACCGCGTTCCGCAGGAAATCAAGTCGCTGTATGCCACCGCGTTCGAAGTCGAGACACACTGGCTGGTCGAAGCCGCCGCGCGGCGCCAGAAATGGATCGACCAGGGGCAGTCGCTCAACATCTACATGGCTGGCGCTTCGGGCAAGAAGCTCGATGACACCTACAAGCTGGCATGGGTGCGGGGTCTGAAGACGACGTACTACCTGCGCACGCAATCGGCAACCCATGCCGAGAAGTCCACAGTTGCCTCAGGGCGCATGAATGCTGTGTCTTCGGGCACGGGCGACGCGCCCATGAGTGCGCTCGACAAGGCCGCTGCTGCTGCACGCGAACAACTCGCGGCGAGCCCGGCCACCGACGTGAAGTTCTGTGGTGTCGACGATCCGACATGCGAGGCTTGCCAGTAAATCTTGATGCGCATCGCCCGCCAAACGCGCGGGCGATGCAATTGAACAACACAAATTTGCAGCGATGACCATGAATACTTTTCAATTCATGACACTGCTCTGATAATTCACAGATTGGAAACCTCTATGTTGACCTGGGACGAAGAAGTCAAGCCCACACCGCCAACGTCTTTTTCTCGCGACCCGCATGCGGGCCGCTCGATGGAGTCTCCGCCGCAGTTGCCGACCAAGCGTGTTTTGGACGATGGCGCGGCAGTGCCGGCAGCATCTGCTGCTGCCAATGCAAGCGTTCCCCGGCGCGTCAACGCTGCCGACAAACGCATCATCAACGGCAAGACCGACGTCAACCAGCTGGTGCCGTTCAAGTACAAATGGGCCTGGGAGAAATACCTGGCCAGCTGCGCCAATCACTGGATGCCGCAAGAGGTCAACATGACGCGTGACATCGCGTTGTGGAAGGACCCGAACGGCCTGACCGAAGACGAGCGACGCATCGTCAAACGCAACCTCGGCTTTTTTGTCACCGCCGACTCGCTGGCCGCCAACAACATTGTGCTGGGCAGTTATCGTCATATCACGGCGCCCGAGTGCCGTCAGTTCCTGTTGCGCCAGGCGTTCGAGGAGGCCATCCACACGCACGCCTACCAGTACATCGTCGAGTCACTCGGCCTGGACGAGAGCGAGATCTTCAACGCGTGCAACGAGATTGAATCGATCCGCAACAAGGACCAGTTCCTGATCCCGTTCATCGAGACGCTGACCAATCCGCATTTCACGACCGGCACGCTGGAAAACGACCAGAAGCTGCTCAAGTCGCTGATCGTGTTCGCCTGCCTGATGGAAGGCCTGTTCTTCTACGTCGGGTTCACGCAAATTTTGGCGCTCGGACGGCAGAACAAGATGACCGGCGCAGCAGAGCAGTATCAGTACATCCTGCGCGACGAGTCCATGCATTGCAACTTCGGCATCGACCTGATCAACCAGATCAAGCTTGAGAACCCGCTGTTGTGGACGGCCACGTTCAAGGCCGAGATCCGCGACCTGTTCGAGCAGGCCGTGGCACTCGAGTACCAATACGCCGAAGACACCATGCCGCGCGGCGTGCTGGGCATGAACGCTTCGATGTTCAAGGGTTATCTGCGCTACATCGCCAATCGGCGCGCGACCCAGATCGGTCTGGAAGCCCTGTACCCGAACGAAGAAAATCCATTCCCCTGGATGAGCGAGATGATCGACCTGAAGAAGGAACGCAACTTCTTCGAGACGCGCGTCATCGAGTATCAGACCGGTGGTGCCTTGTCCTGGGATTGAAGACAGGAATAAACAGTCATGGCAACCCGAATTTCATGTGATGCTCCAGGCCGCGCAGACGGCCGAGGTATTGCGTGTGACCCCATTCAAGGCGCTGGGATAAGGCCCAACACCCTGAATCGCTTCATGTGCTCCAACAGGCATGAAGTGCTCTTTGTTACTTGATCAAGGAGAAAATGATGGCAACTGCAAAAAAACCGGCGGCTAAAAAAGCTGCCCCTGCGAAGAAAGCTCCGGCCACAAAGGTCGTAGCGAAAAAGGCTCCTGCGAAAAAGGCAGCAGCCAAGAAGGCTCCGGCCAAAAAGGTCGTAGCGAAAAAGGCTCCGGCAAAAAAGGTCGTAGCCAAGAAGGCTCCCGCGAAAAAAGCGGTAGCGAAGAAGGCTCCGGCCAAGAAGGTCGTAGCGAAGAAGGCTCCTGCGAAGAAGGCAGCAGCCAAGAAGGCTCCCGCGAAAAAAGCGGTAGCGAAGAAGGCTCCGGCCAAGAAAGCGCCTGCGAAAAAAGCTGCTGCCAAGAAAGCCGCGAAAAAGCCTGCTGCCAAGAAAGCCGCGAAGGCGCCCGCTGCCCCTGCCCCTGCTGCATCCGCCGCTCAGACGACGTTGAACCCGCAGGCGGCTTGGCCGTTTCCGACAGCCAGCAAGCCCTGAACGACGCTTTAACTAGCTTCGTTGCAAGCCCGATGCCTCACGGTGTCGGGCTTTTTTATGGCGGCTCACAAGGTAACCTCCGCGCAAGGCGCTGCGGTGCTATGAGCCTTGGGAGCGGCCCGGCGGCTCACAGGCCGATTGCGGCCTTGTCGATGGTGTAGTTTTGCGGGCCCTGTTCGGCGATCTTGCGCGCGCCCAGGTGATTGCCCAGCTGCGCGCAGCGTTCGAGCGACCAGCCTTGTTCGAGGCCGAAAAGCAAGGCGCCGCGAAACGCGTCACCGCAACCGGTGGGGTCAACCACATCGCGGGCCTTGATGCCCGGCACATGGGTCTTGTCGCCGTCGATCCATAAGTCGCAGCCCTGTGCCCCGGTGGTGACGATCAGGCCGCGCACCTTGCTTGACACCTCGGCAATATCCCATCCTGTGCGGTCACACAACATCTTGCCTTCATAGTCGTTGACCGCCACCCAGCTGGCCTTCTCGACAAAGTCGCGCAGTTCGGCGCCGTCAAAGCGCGGCAGTTGCTGGCCCGGATCGAAAACGAACGGGATACCCGCCTTGGCGAATTGTTCGGCATGCTGCACCATGGCATCACGGCCATCCGGCGCGATGATGCCCAGGGCGATATCGTCGCGCGCTTCGATCTGCGTCTGCCAGGCCTGCTCCATCGCGCCAGGGTGAAAGCCGTTGATCTGGTTGTTGTCCATGTCGGTGATGATCATGGCCTGGGCCGTATAGGCGTCGGGTATGGTTCGCACGAACTCCGTGCGAATGTCCAGGTCGGTGAAGCGCTTGAGGTAGCTATCACCGTCCATGCCGATCGTGGCCATTGGCAATGGCTCGCCACCGAGCAGCTTCAGGCTGTAGGCGATATTGCCGGCGCATCCGCCAAAGTCCCGACGCAGCGACGGCACCAGGAACGAGACGTTGAGGATGTGCAACTGCTCGGGAAGTATCTGCTGCGCAAAACGACCCTCAAAGTTCATGATGGTGTCGAAGGCCAGAGAGCCGCAAATGATGGATGCCATGGTGCAAGAAGTAACGCAGGTCAGGGATAAAAAGCGAGAAGGCGGTAACCGGCAATGCGGTCGGTTTGGGTTCCGGGTCTGACGGACAGCGCCAGCGAGCCGGACCATACCGAGGACTTGGCCAGCGTCAGTGCGCCGGAGGCGAACTCGGTGGGCTGGATTACGCGGCGGATCACCGCCTGGTCCTGCGGATCGGTCAGCGAGAGTTCGATGGACGGCATCGCGATTGCGATCGGCGCCGTATTGCGCAAGGCGAAGCCAAGCCGGTAGTCGTCGCCACGTACGCGGCTGAATGAGGAACTGTCGATGACGACGGACTCGATTTGCCGCAGCGGCGCCAAACCACAGCCGGTCAGGTCGCACAGGGCCTGCAGCATTGGCCTTGTCGCGGGTTCGACGGCGGCGATGCGATCGCGCTGCATGCGCACCACCTGCACGATCAACAGCACCAGCAAGGCCAGCACCACGAACGCCAGCGACCAACGCACGACGGGTCGCTGCCAGATCGAGGGTTTGTCTGAGTCGCGCAAAAACGTGAACGGCGGTTCGTCCCGCTCCGCTGCGCGGTGCGCTTCGGCGGATGGCTGCGCTGGCGTGGAGTCTGGAAAGGATAGGTCGACTGCCACTGGCTCCGGTGTCAGTGGTTGCGTGCGGTGTTCGGGTTCGGGCTCCTGACCGAGGAAGATGGTTTCTGGATCGGTCGCCGGAGAATCGATCCAGCTGGATTCGTCGCGGGCTGTCGCAGCGGGCGGATCCAGGTCGGCTGAGGCTGACGCTGGCGCCCATGGCGGCTCGGATGGCGGTGTCGGCGCCTGTGATTCAGCTGGTCGAACGAAAAACGAATGCTTTGACGCCGGTGCGGGCCGAGGCGCGCGGGGTGGTTCGGGTGCTCGCGCCGGAGCCTGCGCTGCCGGTGGACTCACGGCCGGCGTGGTCGCCATGTCGGACTCGGCCGATGGCAGCATGTTCTGCGTCGCGTCGAAGATCTCGGCGCATTGACCGCAGCGTACCCATCCCTCGGATACCCGGAGTTGATCCGGAACGACCTTGAACATGGTTTCGCATGTCGGGCAACGCGTGATCAGGCTCATGGACTGGCGATTGTAGTGGCGCGATCCAGCGCGTCAGGTGCTGGCGGTCATCAGTACCCAGCCATCCTGGGCTGCGGCCACCTTGAGCCGCACGTGGGCAGCATAGGCCTGGGTCAGCTCGTCGGCCTGGCGCTCCAGAATACCCGACAGCACCAGATGCCCACCGGCGGCAACGCGGCCACACAGCAGCGGCGCCAGCACCTTCAGCGGTGTGGCCAGGATGTTGGCCAGCACGGTCTGGTACTGGCCGCTGGTCATGTCGGGCAAGCCGCAGCGGATTGCGGCCTGATTGGCCTGTGCGTTGAGGATGGACGATTCGACCGCAGCGGGGTCGATATCGACCGCATCGACCTCCTGGGCGCCCATCATGGCGGCGGCGATGGCCAGGATGCCCGAGCCACAACCGTAGTCCAGCACCCGTCCCAGCGGATGCGGTCCCCGGCCCTGGGCGATCCACTGCAGGCACATGCGTGTGGTCGGATGGGTTCCGGTGCCGAAGGCCAGTCCGGGATCGAGCCGGATGATGTGTTTCGCGTCGGCGGGGGGCTCGTGCCAGGTCGGCACGATCCAGAATCCCGGGCTGATGGGAACCGGCGCGAACTGCGACTGCGTCAGCCGCACCCAATCCTGATCCGCAAGCGGCTCAATGCCGACAATCCGGCATTCGGCAAAGAAGTCCTGCGCCTGCAGCAGGTCCGCAGCTTCCAGCGCCAACGGCTCGCTGGCGAACAAGGCCTTGACCGTGGAGTGGTGCCAGCCGATCCGTGTCGGGGTCATGCCCGGTTCGCCGAACAGCGGCTGCTCGGCTTCCGTCAGCGCGTCGCTGTCCTCGACGCTGATGCTTTGCGCCTCCAGCGCCTCGAGCGCATCAGAGACGATCTCCACCTGGGCTTGCGGACACTGCAGACTCAACTCGAACATGGCCGACCTTTATCGCTTGTGCTGGGCGAGCCACTCTTCCAGGTAATGGATATTTGTTCCACCACCGCAGAATTTGGCGTCCACCATCAGTTCGCGGTGCAGCGCAATATTGGTGTTGATGCCCTCGACCACCGTCTCACCCAGTGCCGTGCGCATGCGCGCCAGGGCCTGCTCGCGCGTGTCGCCATGCACGATGAGCTTGCCGATCATCGAGTCGTAGTTGGGCGGCACGAAGTAGTTGGTATAGATATGCGAATCCACGCGTACACCGGGGCCGCCCGGCGGGTGCCACATCGTGATGCGCCCTGGCGACGGTGTGAACTTGTAGGGGTCCTCGGCATTGATGCGGCACTCGATGGCATGACCGCGGATCTCGATCTGGCGCTGTGTGAACGGTAGTTTTTCGCCCGCCGCCACCATGATCTGCGTCTTCACGATGTCCACGCCGGTGATCCATTCGGTCACCGGGTGTTCGACCTGCACACGGGTGTTCATCTCGATGAAATAGAACTCGCCGTTCTCGAACAGGAACTCGAAAGTGCCCGCGCCGCGATAACCGATTTTCTTGCAGGCGGCCACACAGCGTTCGCCTATGCGTTCGATCAGCTTGCGTGGAATGCCCGGTGCCGGCGCTTCCTCGATCACCTTCTGGTGGCGCCGCTGCATCGAGCAGTCGCGTTCGCCCAGGTAGACCACGTTCTTGAACTTGTCGGCCAGGATCTGGATCTCGATATGGCGCGGGTTCTGCAGGAACTTCTCCATGTACACCGCAGGATTGCCGAACGCTGCGCCGGCTTCGGCCTTGGTCATCTGCACCGCATTGACCAGCGCCGCCTCGGTATGCACGACCCGCATGCCGCGCCCGCCGCCGCCGCCGGCGGCCTTGATGATGACCGGGTAGCCGACGGACTTGGCAATGCGTCGGACCTGCACCGAGTCGTCCGGCAGTTCCCCTTCCGAGCCTGGCACACAGGGAACACCGGCCTTGATCATGGACTGCTTGGCCGACACCTTGTCGCCCATGATGCGTATCGACTCGGGCGTAGGGCCGATGAATTGAAACCCGCTTTTCTCCACGCGCTCGGCGAACCCGGCGTTTTCACTCAGGAATCCGTAGCCGGGGTGGATGGCCTCGGCGTCGGTGACCTCGGCCGCCGAAATGATGGCCGGCATGTTGAGGTAACTCAGCGCGGACGGTGCAGGGCCGATACAGACCGCTTCCTCGGCCAGCTTGACATACTTGGCTTCCCGGTCTGCCTCCGAGTACACCATCACTGCCGTGACACCGAGCTCCTTGCAGGCGCGCTGGATACGCAGCGCGATTTCGCCTCGATTGGCAACCAGAATCTTCTTGAACATGGCTCAGGCGGTCCGTCGTCAGGTAATTTCGAACATGGGTTGCCCGTATTCGACAGCTTGGCCGTTGACGCACATGATGTTCGTCACGATGCCTGTCTTGTCGGCTTCGATCTCGTTGAGGATCTTCATGGCTTCCACGATGCAGATCGTGTCACCTTCCTTTATCGCGCCGCCTACTTCGATAAACGCCTTGGCGCCCGGCGAAGCACTGCGATAGAAGGTGCCGACCATCGGCGACTTCACGATATGGCCCGCGGGAGGCGCGGGCGCAACCGGCGCCGGAGCCGCAGGTGCCGCGGCAGGTGCCATCACCTGGTACTGCGGCGCGCCAGCAGGAAAGCCCTTGACGATGCGCACCTTGCCTTCGGCCTCGGTGATTTCCAGTTCTGACACGTTCGAATCAGAAACCAGATCGATCAGTGTTTTGAGTTTTCGCAGATCCATGGGGACTCCAACGACGATGTTTGAATGAGGCGCAAATTTACCCCAAATACGGGCTAACTTTGCCCATCTTCGTCTACTTCTGAAATTTTCCTGTAACCGGCGAGCGGTTGACAGGGGCGGCAATGGCGCAGTGGCTTCGGTTTCCTGCACGCAAGGCCGCCATCGCGCCTATCGCAAGGCCAGCCATTGTTGCAGGTCTTGGGCCGAAAGCTGGCCGATTTTACGTTGCCTGATCCGGGACGATCCGTCCAGCAGCACCGAGAACGGCAGACCGCCCCCGGTATTGCCCAGTTTGCGGCTCAGGTCGATGCCGGCAAGTCCTGCCAAGGCGATTGGAAATTGCATCGGCATGCGCTCCAGGAAGCGTGTCACCGGCGCCGCCTGGTCTACCGCCAAGCCGAGAACTTGCCAGCCATTGGCGCGGTTTTCGGTGAAAAAGCGATCCAATAGGGGCATTTCTTCGACGCAAGGGGCGCACCAGGTGGCCCAGAAGTTGATCAGCAGCGGCTTGCCCTGCAAGCTGCGCATGGCCAGCGTGCCCCCTTGCGGCGTGCTGAACGTCAGGTCCCACAAGTCTTGCTCCACACCGCGCGGGGCCTTGCCCACGTGTCCGTTGCGCCAGGCCATGCCGAAGCCGGCGGCAGCGGCAGCGCCTGCGACACCGGCAAACAACCAGCGACGGCGCGTCGTCGTCTGCCTCCGGGCCTTTTCGGCGTTGTCGTCCTGTTCGTTGGCTGGTTCCTGGTTCATGTTGGTCCTTTGTCCATGCGGTGACGCAAGGCCGCAAGGTCTCCCCGCGGTGCACGGCCACGCGCGTCCGCGCGCAAGGCGCCGCGCAACTGGTCATGGTCATAAACCCGCAGTTGCACCGCGACTCGCTCTTCCAGACCGGGACAGATGTCCATCACGATCAAGGCCTCGACCGTCTCACCCCGCATCCCGCCAACGGTTTGCGCCTGGTAACGCGTCCGCATGTCGATCAGCGTCAGTTCGGCTGACTTGCAATCGTCGCAGAAAAGGTCGATCAGGATGTCGGAGCGCCGGGTGGCGTTGCCGCGCCACACCGCCGACGTGAGGTGGGGGCGAAACGCCGCCATACGCTCCATCCAGCGCAGCGCCAGGGCGCGCAAGGCGACGAGTTCCTCGCGTTGGCTGTCGGCGCAGAACACGGCGATGTAGTCAGAAACGGCATCGTTGATCTCTTCGTTGTCCGGCAACTGGGTGCGTGGCGGCAATCCGAGGATATGCACAGCCTGCAGTTTGGCCGCGCCGTATTCCAGGCCGTCTTCCACTATCAGTCGGGCCGCACTGGCGGCAATCTCGGCCTTGCAGCCCGGGTTACGCGTGTCCATCCGGGGATTTTGCACGGATTCCACCGGGACGGGCCACGCCACCCCATGTGTATCCCGTCGCGGCCCGTTGTCATTTGCGAGACGGCTGTGCCGCGCCTGACGCCACACGGGACGGTGTTTGTCGGTCGCCGCTAACACTTTGGTCGCCTAAAATCGACCGATGCACATCCATATCCTGGGAATCTGCGGTACTTTCATGGGTGGCTTGGCGGCGCTGGCGCGTGAGTCGGGCCATACGGTCACCGGTTGCGACACCGGCGTCTACCCCCCGATGAGCGACCAGTTGCGCGCTCTGGGCATCGATCTGGTCGAGGGTTACGGCGGTGAGCAATTGGCCGTGGCGCCCGACATGTTTGTCGTCGGCAATGTGGTGAGCCGGGCGCGCAAGAGCGACGGCAGTGCCCGTTATCCCCTGATGGAGGCCATTCTCGACGCCGGTGCACCCTATACCAGCGGGCCGCAATGGCTGTCCGACCATGTATTGCAGGGCCGGCACGTGCTGGCCGTTGCCGGAACCCATGGCAAGACCACCACCACCGCCATGCTGGCCTGGATCCTGGAGCAGGCCGGGCTGCAGCCGGGATTTTTGATCGGCGGCGTGCCGTTGAATTTCGATGTCTCCGCGCGCGTCGGTGGCGTGCCGCCAACCGGAGCAGACGGGCGCGCGCACAAACCCTTGTTCGTGATCGAGGCGGACGAATACGACACCGCATTTTTCGACAAGCGTAGCAAGTTCGTGCATTACCGGCCACGCACCGCGATCCTGAACAACCTCGAGTTCGACCACGCCGACATATTTGATGATCTGGCGGCGATCGAGCGCCAGTTCCGCCATCTGGTGCGGATCGTGCCGGGAATCGGGCCGAACGGCAGCGGCCGAATCATCGTCAACGGTCTCGAGGAGAGCCTGGCCCGTGTCATGGCGGCCGGTTGCTGGAGCGAGATGCGCAGCTTTGGCACGACAGTGAGTGACTACTCGGCGCGGGGTGAGCCCGATCGGTTCGAGGTGCTGAGCCGTGGTGAACCGGTGGGCAGCGTGGCCTGGGGGCTGAGCGGGCAACACAACCAGCTCAACGCGCTGGCTGCGATTGCTGCCGCCGAACATGTGGGCGTCGACCCGACGTTCGCGGCGGGGGCACTGGCTGATTTCCAGAATGTGCGCCGGCGCATGGAGTTGCGCGGCAGCATCCAGTTACCGGGCGCGGATCCGGGCGCGCGGGCGGTGCGGCTGTTTGACGATTTTGCCCACCATCCGACGGCGATTCGCACCACCGTCGACGGCTTGCGGCGTCAGGTTGGCGAATCGGTGCGCATTCTTGCCGTGTTCGAACCGCGCACCAACACCATGAAACTGGGGGCCATGAAGGCCCAGTTGCCCTGGAGCCTGGTATCGGCCGATCTGGCCTTTTGCCATTCCGGCGGGCTGGGCTGGGACGCGAACGAAGCCCTGGTGCCGCTGGGCGACAAGGTTTTTGTGGCGTCGGACATCGACACCCTGGTCAACCAGGTGGCATCAAGGGTGCGCCCCGGCGACCAGATCCTGTGCATGAGCAATGGCGGATTTGGTGGCATTCACCAGAAGCTGCTGGACGTCCTGCGCGCCGGCCGAACGCAGGCTCTGCCGCAGGTCGCCGCGCTCGCCTGAGCGGCGCAGGGATCGACGTGGAAGGCGGCCGGGGCCTATTTGGCGCGTGCGCGCCTTGCCTGTACCGCTTCGGCCAGTCCACCGAGCAGTTCCAGCGAATGCTCCCAGCCCAGGCAGGCATCGGTGATGCTCTTGCCGAATTCCAGTGCGCTGGCATCGTCCTTGCCCGGCGTGAACTTTTGCGCGCCGGCTTGCAGGTGGCTTTCGACCATGAGGCCGAACACACTGGTTGAGCCCGCCGCGATCTGGCTGCCGATGGCGCGTGCCACTTCAAGCTGCTTTTCGTGCTGCTTGCTGCTGTTGGCATGGCTGCAGTCGACCATCAGAGAGGCCGGCAACTGCGAGGCGCTCAAGGCCTTGCAGGCCGCCGCGACACTGTCGGCATCGTAGTTGGGTGTCTTGCCGCCGCGCAGGATTACATGGCAGTTCTGATTGCCGTTGGTCTGCACGATCGCCACCTGGCCGTTCTTGTGCACCGACAGGAAGTGGTGCCCGCCGGCTGCCGCCTGGATCGCGTCGGTGGCGATCTTGATGTTGCCGTCGGTTCCGTTCTTGAAGCCGATCGGTGCCGACAGGCCGGAGGCCAGCTCGCGGTGCACCTGGCTTTCGGTGGTTCGCGCGCCGATCGCGCCCCAGGAAATCAGGTCGCCCAGGTATTGCGGCGAGATCACATCGAGGAATTCGCTGCCGGCGGGCAGTCCCAGGCGATTGATTTCGATCAGCAGCTGGCGTGCGATGCGCAGGCCTTCGTCGATGCGGAAGGTCTCGTCCAGGTAGGGGTCGTTGATCAGGCCCTTCCAGCCTACCGTTGTGCGCGGCTTTTCGAAGTACACCCGCATGACGATTTCAAGCGTGTCGCGGTACTTGTGGCGTTGCTGGCGCAACTGACGGGCGTATTCCTGTGCTGCCACCGGATCGTGGATGGAGCATGGGCCGATGACCACCAGCAGGCGATCGTCCGTGCCAGCCATGATGTTCTGGATATTGCGGCGGGTCCGGGTGATCAGTTCTTCCACGGGCGTGCCGCTGATGGGGAAGAAGCGGATCAGATGGTCGGGCGGAGGTAACACGGTAATGGCCTTGATGCGTTCGTCGTCGGTCTGGCTGGTCCGATCGCTGATCGCTTGGCTACGGCGGACGTCCTGCTGGTTGCGCGGGTCTTGCATGTCGGATTGCCAGGGAGATGTCTGCTGGGTCATGGTCGTGCTCCGGATAAGTGAAAAATTGGTTGGCCAAAAAACAAAAAACCGCCGGGGTTGCCGGCGGTTTCGGGAGGGTTCGGGTATCAGGGGGCTGACACGACTACTTCTCTCTTGCGCCGGCGGCGTTTGAGAACCAGAAATAGCCAAAGAAAAATCGTGCGGTCAGCATGGCGCAGACTTTAGCATGAATAAAAACGAGGTCGCACGCGGCGCGTTCAGGCCGTTCCGCCCACGGTCAGTCCGTCGATGCGCAGCGTGGGTTGGCCCACACCGACCGGCACGCTCTGACCTTCCTTGCCGCAGGTGCCCACGCCGCTGTCAAGTTGCATGTCGTTGGCTATCATGCTGACCCTTGTCAGTGCGTCCGGTCCGTTGCCGACGATGGTGGCGCCCTTGACCGGGTACTTGATCTTGCCGTTCTCGACCCAGTAGGCCTGGCTGGCCGAGAACACGAACTTGCCGGACGTGATGTCGACCTGGCCGCCGCCGAAGTTGGTGGCGTACAGGCCACGCTTGATGCTGGCCACAACCTCCTGCGGCGCCATGTCGCCGCCGAGCATGTAGGTGTTGGTCATGCGTGGCATCGGCACATGGGCATAACTCTCGCGTCGGCCGTTGCCGGTGGGGGCCACGCCCATCAGGCGCGCATTCATCGTGTCCTGGATGTAGCCCTTGAGGATGCCGTCCTCGATCAGCACATTGCACTGGCTGGCATTTCCTTCGTCGTCCACGTTCAGCGAGCCGCGCCGGTCGGCAATGGTGCCGTCGTCGAGCACGGTGACCCCCTTGGCCGCGACCCGCTGCCCGATGCGCCCGCTGAAGGCGCTTGATCCCTTGCGGTTGAAGTCGCCCTCCAGGCCGTGGCCGATGGCTTCGTGCAACAGGATGCCGGGCCAGCCCGGGCCGAGTACGACGGTCATCTCGCCGGCGGGAGCGGGGCGCGACTCCAGGTTGGTCAACGCGGCCTGCACCGCTTCGTCGACATAGCGCTCGATCAGCGCATCGTCGAAGTAGGCCAGCGAGAAGCGGCCGCCGCCGCCGGCACTACCTACTTCGCGGCGACCTTTTTGCTCGGCGATCACCGTCACGCTCAGGCGCACCAGCGGTCGCACGTCCGCAGCCAGCGTGCCGTCGGCACGGGCCACCAGCACCACATCGTATTCGCCGGCCAGACTGGCCATGACCTGCGCCACGCGCGGATCCTTGGCCCGGGCCAGTTTATCAACCTTGCCCAGCAAGGTGACCTTGGCCGTGCTGTCCATGGTGGCAATCGGGTCCAGCTCGGGGTATAGCGAACGGCTGGCGGCGACGCTGCGTGGCGAGATCTTGGTGCGCGAACTGCGCGAGGCCGCGGCAATGGCGCGCACGGTACGCGCCGCGTCAAGCAGCGAAGCCTGCGAGATGTCGTCCGAATAGGCAAAGGCGGTCTTCTCGCCACTGACCGCGCGCACACCCACGCCCTGGTCGATGCTGAAGGACCCCGACTTGACGATGCCTTCCTCCAGGCCCCAGCCTTCGCTGCGGGTGTACTGGAAATACAGGTCGGCGTCGTCGACCCGGTGCGCCCGGATTTCGGCCAGTGCGGCGCTCAGATGCGCCTCGTCAAGGCCGAACGGGGTGAGCAACAAGGACTTGGCAATGGCCAGGCGTTCGATGGTGGGTTCGCGAGAGATCATGCTGCATTTTAGGCGTTGGCCCGTGCCCACGCCGCAGGCAAGGCCATCGTGCCGACGCCGGCGTGCCAACCGGGCTGGCGCCGCCGCGCAGATGTGCCGCCGCGGTCAGCCGGCCAGATCGGATCCCGACAGCCATTGCAGCAGGGCCGCATCGTCATGCTCGGCCAGCCCCCCTGCGCTGGCAGCGGCAAACACGTCGCGGGTCCGCGCACCCAGCGGCCCTTCGAACCCCGCGGCCTGCGCGGCTTGCAACGCCAGTCGCGTGTCCTTCGCTAGCAGTGTCATGTGGGCGCGTGGCGCCAGATCCCCGGCGATGGCGCGGCGCATGCGGTCCGATCCGATCCAGCTCTGGCCGCTGGACTGTTCGATCACGGCCAGCGTGGCGGCCTGGTCCAGCCCCATGCGCCGCGCCAATGCCAGCACTTCGGCGGCTGCGACCAGGTTGATGCCCGCCGCCAGGTTGTTGACCAGCTTGGTGCGGGCGCCATCCCCCGGTTTTTCGCTGATGCGGAACACCTTGCCCGACAAGGTCTCGATCAGGCCGCGGTGGCGTTCGAACACGGTGGGCGGGCAGGCCACCATCAGGCTCATGCTGCCATCGCGGGCCCGGGCGGGTCCGCCCGACATCGGCGCATCGATCGCATGCAGGCCGAATGGACGCAATTGCAGCGTGATGTCCTCGACATCGCTTGGCGCCATGGTCGGGCACAACATCACGCAGTGGCCCAGATGCATGGCGTTGGCTACGGCGCCTGCACCGAACAGCACGTCGCGGGACTGCGCTGCGTCGACGACGCACACGATGGTAAGGTGCGCCGCCCGGGCCGCGTCTGACGGCAAGGCGTGGGCCACGGCCCCAAGCGCGGCAAGTGCCTGGCCGCGCTCGGGACGCACATCGCAGACATGGACCGGCCAGCCGGTGGCCAGCAATCGTTCGGCCATGGCGCCGCCCATATTGCCCACGCCGATGATGGCAACCGGATAGACAGTGCTCACGGCATCGCCTTGGGAACGGCCCGGCGGCTCACTGGGCACCCTCCGTGCTGCGCACTGCGGGATTCGCCTTGGGAGCGGCCCGGCGGCTCACTGGGCACCCTCCGTGCTGCGCACTGCGGGATTCGCCTTGGGAGCGGCCCGGCGGCTCATGACTGGATCAGCCGCCGCGACTTGCTGATCGACATCAGCATGCCCAAGGCCAGTCCCAGCGTGACCATGGCGGTGCCGCCATAGCTGATGAACGGCAGCGGAACCCCCACCACCGGCAGGATGCCGCTTACCATGCCCATGTTCACGAACGCGTAGGAGAAAAACATCATCGCCAGCGCACCGGCCAGCAGGCGCGAGAACAGCGTCGGCGCTTCCAGTGCGATGCCCAGGGCCCGGATCACCAGGAAGGCAAAGCCGAAAATCAGCAACAGGTTGCCGATCAGGCCGAATTCTTCGGAAAACGCGGCAAAGATGAAGTCGGTGGTGCGCTCCGGGATGAACTCCAGATGGGTCTGCGTGCCCTGCATGAAGCCCTTGCCCCAGATGCCGCCCGATCCGATGGCGATCATGCCCTGGATGATGTGAAATCCCTTGCCCAGCGGGTCCTTGGTCGGATCGAGCAGGGTGCAGATGCGTTGTTGCTGGTAGTCGCGCAGCACCGACCAGCGTACGCCGTCGGCACACAGACTGGGTTCGAACAGCACCAGCAAAATGATGCCGACCATGGCCAGCGCCACCGGTGGCAATACCAGGCGCCAGCGCAGGCCGGCAAAAAATATCACCGATAGGCCGACCGCCAGCACCAGCAGCGAAGTGCCGAGGTCAGGCTGCCTCATGATCAATCCGACCGGGATGACCAGCAGGAAGGCGCCGACGGCGAAATCGAGCGGGCGCAACTGGCCCTCGCGTTTCTGAAACCACCAGGCCAGCATCAACGGCATGGCGATCTTGAGAATTTCACTGGGCTGAATCGTGACGCCCAGGTTGAGCCAGCGGGTCGCCCCCTTGCGCGTGATGCCGAACAGCGCCACGGCCACCAGCAGCGCCACGCCCGCCACGTACAGCGGCACTGCGATGGTCATCAGCCGTTGCGGCGGTATCTGTGCCACGACAAACATGATGGCGGCCGCAATCAGCATATTGCGTCCATGATCATTAAAGCGCGTGCCGTGATCGAACCCGGACGAATACATGGTCAGCAGCCCAGCGCCGGCCAGTACCAGCACGGCGACAAACAAAAGGACATCGAATCCGCTAAATAGCGGGACGATGCGGCGCCACAGGGACGGCTTATCAAATACAGCGGCCATGGCGGATTATCCCCGGCTGGGCGTGCCGCCCGTACGGCATGCCTATGATTCCGGCATGACCAGGCCCATTCGCACGACCCATTTGCTGTACCTGCACGGATTCCGCTCGTCGCCCGAATCGGCCAAGTCCCGCCTGATGGCACGGCGCGTCGCCCGGGATCATCCCGGCGTGACCTGGTGGTGCCCGCAACTGCCGATGTCGCCGCGCGAGGCGATGGACATGGTGCGGGACGGCATCCGAAGTTGGCCGCGTCGGTCGATGGCGGTGGTGGGGTCCTCGCTCGGTGGCTTTTACGCCACCTGGCTGGCAGAGCAGGTTGGTTGCAAGGCTGTGCTGCTCAATCCGGCAGTGCATGCAGCGCGCGACCTGGCAACGCAGATCGGCAGCCATGCCGCCTGGCATGACCCGAGCCAAAGTCTGGTTTTCGAACCCGGTTTTGTCGACGAACTGCGTGCCTTGGAGACAGCTGGTCCGACGCAGCCGCAGCGCTATTACCTGCTGGCCGCCAAGGGGGACGAGGTGCTGGACTGGCAGGAAATGACTGCGCGCTATCCGGGCGTGCAGCTGCGCTTGCTCGATGGCGGCGACCACGGCCTGAGCGATTTCGCTGCACATGTTGATGGCGTGATGCGTTTTCTGGACCTGGCCTGAGCCGCACGCCGCCACGCTTGCGTGTCCCGGGCTCCGGCGCCGCGGAAGTTTGCAGAGACAATACCGGCCATGTATGCATTGTTTGAAGAAGCCGGCAAGTTTCTGACCGGTCGGGTGTTGTCGCAGACCGATTCGTCGGCCCAGGTGGAACTCGATAGCGGAAAACGCGCCAAGGTCAAGGCCGCCAATATGCTGGTCACGTTCGAAAAGCCGGCGCCTGCGCCGCTGATGGCCGCCGCCCGTGAAGTCAGCGAAAGCATCGAACTCGACATGGCCTGGGAGTTTGCGCCCGAGGAGGAGTTCGGATTTGCCGATCTGGCGCGGGAGTACTTCAGCGACAAGGCCACGCTTGAGCAGCAGGTGGGCGCGCTGATCGCCCTGTTCGAGGCACCGCACTACTTCCGGCGTGCCGGCAAGGGGCGGTTTCGCAAGGCCGGCGCGGATGTGCTGGCCCTGGCACTGGTCGCGATCGAAAAGAAGAAGCAGGTTCAGGAGCAGATCGAACAATGGGTGGTCGCCCTCGGCGCTGGCCAATGCCCGGACCCGGTGCGCGAGCAGCTCTACAAGATCCTGTTCAAGCCGGACAAGAACGCCCCCGAGTACAAGGCCGTGGTCGAAGCCTCGCGCGCGAACAAGCTGGCGCCGCTGGACTTGTTGCAGCAGGCCGGCGCGATCGATTCGGCCTACCAGTTTCACTGGCGCCGTTTCCTGTTTGAGAGTTTCCCCAAAGGCATCGATTTCCCCGCTCTGCAGGCCAGTGCCATCCGCGACGAATTGCCGGTGGCGCCGGTTCAGGCCTTCTCCATCGACGACTCGGCGACCACCGAGATCGACGACGCGCTGAGCCTGCAAGGCCTGGGCAGCGGCAAGGTGGTGCTGGGCGTGCATATTGCGGCGCCCGGTCTGGCCGTACAGCCGGGGGACGCGATCGACCAGCTCGGCCGCGCCCGCCTGTCCACCGTCTATATGCCGGGCTTCAAGGTCACGATGCTGCCCGACGAGGTGGTGCAGACCTATACCTTGCTGGAGGGACGTGATTGCCCGGCGGTCTCGCTCTACGTGACACTCGATGAGGCGACGCTGGAGATTACCGGCAGCGAGACCCGGCTCGAGCGGGTGCCGATTGTCGCCAACCTGCGCCACGACCAGCTGGACCAGATCGTGACCACGGACTGGTTGCAGCAACCTGACTTTCAGCATGTGGACGGCGCCAACACGCTGGCGCCCGAGATGCGCCCGCAACTGGCCTTCCTGTACCGACTGGCCGAACACCTGAAAGCGCAGCGGATCCTGGTGCGTGGCAAGCCGGAGACCTTCAACCGGCCCGACTACAACTTCCGCCTGCTGGGCAATGACGGCGGCGTACCCGAAGGCAACGAGTCGGTGCAGATCTCGGTGCGCCAGCGTGGCGCGCCGCTGGACCTGATCGTGGCCGAGGCCATGATCCTGGCCAACAGCACGTGGGGCAACTGGATGGCCGAGCTCGGTGTGCCTGGCATCTACCGCAGCCAGGCCAGCCTGGCGCCGGGCGTCAAGGTGCGCATGGGTACGCGGGCCTTGCCGCATGCCGGTATCGGTGTGCCCAGCTACGCCTGGAGCACCTCGCCGCTACGCCGCTACACCGATCTGGTCAACCAGTGGCAGATCATTGCCTGCGCACGCCATGGAAGAACGGCGGCGCTGGTGGCACCGTTCAAGCCCAAGGATGCCGAGTTGTTCTCCATCATCTCGGCCTTCGACGCGGCCTATGCGGCCTATGGTTCGTTCCAGGGCGCGATGGAGCGGTTCTGGACGCTGCAATACCTGGCGCAGAACCACATCACTGAACTCGATGCGGCGGTGTTCAAGGAAAACATGGTGCGGGCCGAGACGCTGCCGCTGGTGTTGCCGGTACTCGGGGCCCGCGATCTGCCGCGCGGCGCCCGGGTGCGGGTGCGCCTGGGCGATCTCGACACGATCTCACTGGATGTCACCGCCACTGTGATCGAGCGGCTGGACGCTGCGATGGAGTCCAGCGACAGCAGCGCCGAAGACGAGGGAGACGACGAGGCGGTGGCCGGTCCGATTGCGATTGCCGTGGACATGGAGGAGGGCGCTGATGCAAGACCCGCGGGCGGCGATAATCCGGACTCGTGAAGCTGCTGCGTACACTCACCACCCTGCAACTGGCGCTATGCGCCTCGCTCGTCGTCCATGCTGCGTTGCTGACGGTGCGTTTTGTGGACCCCGAGCGATTCAACCGGGTGTTCGAGGACACGCCGCTGGAGGTGATCTTGGTCAATGCCCGGACCAACGACAAGCCGGACAAGGCCCGGGCGCTGGCGCAGGCCAACATGGCCGGTGGCGGCGATGTCGACAGCGGACGGGCCACCACACCGTTGCCGGCGTCGGCGATGGTGTCCATCGGCGACACGCTGGAAGAACAGAGCCAGCGCAACACCCAGACCTTGCTCGAACAGCAGCAGATCATGCTGTCCCAGGTGCGGACCCAATTGGCGGCCTTGCGTCCGCCCGAGTTGCATAACCCGTCGGCCACGCCCGAACAGGAGACACGCGAGGAAAAGCGCCGGCGCCTGATCAGGCTGCTGGCCGAGATCGAGCGGCGCATCAAGGAAGAGAACGCGCGCCCGAAAAAGCGTTATGTGAGCCCGGCCACGCGCGAGGTGCCCTACGCCGTGTACTACGACACCATGCGTCGGCTGATTGAGGACATGGGCACCACCAACTTTCCGTCCGCCGGCGGCAAGAAGCTGTATGGCGAGCTGACCATGCTGATCACCGTCAACCATGACGGGCAGGTGCTGGGTACCGAGGTGGTGGACAGCTCAGGCATCCCCTTGCTGGACCGTCGGGCCCAGATGATTGCCCGCTCGTCCGGCCCGTTTGGCGGCTTCAGCGACCAGATGCGCCACGATTTTGATCAGCTGGTGCTGGTGTCACGGTTCAAGTTCACGCGCGACGAGATGCTCGAAGCCAAGGTCACGGGGAAGTGACGTGAAGCCGTTTTGGCGCTGGATCGGTCTGGCCGCGCTGGCGATGCTGCTGCTGCAGTTGTTTTTTGTCGTGCGTATCGCCGCCATGGTGGTGATCGATCCGCAGTCGAGCGCATTCCAGCGTTCCGAGGCCTGGCGCATCGTCAACCTCAAGGGTGAGCTGCCATGGCGCCAGCAGTGGGTGCCGTATGCGCAGATCTCCGATCACCTCAAGCGCGCGGTGATTGCGTCCGAAGACGACAGTTATGCCTACCACGATGGCGTCGACTGGGACGCGATCGAGAAAGCCTGGGCCAGGAACAGCCGTGCTGAGGAGCTGGCGCAGCGTCGCGCAGCCGCAGCGCGCAACGCCAGGAATCCGCGAGCGCCCAAGGTGATCGGTGGCTCCACGATTACGCAGCAACTTGCCAAGAACCTGTTTTTGTCCGGCGAGCGCACCTTGCTGCGCAAGGGCCAGGAGCTGGTACTTGCGCTGCTGCTGGAGTTGCTGCTCGACAAGCAGCGCATCCTGGAAATCTATCTGAACAACGTCGAGTGGGGTACCGGGGTGTTCGGTGCACAGGCCGCCGCCGAGCACTATTTCCGCAAGCCGGCTGCGCGCCTGAGCGCCTACGAGGCTGCGCGCCTGGTGGTGATGCTGCCGCGCCCGAAGTATTTCGAGAAGCTGCCACAGTCGGCCTACCTGTCCGGTCGCGCATCGACCATCGTCGCCCGCATGCCGCAAGCCCAGCTGCCCTGATCCGCCACTCGGGCGCTCTGTATCATCGTTGCCATGCGAGCCAAGTTGATGGGCTTTTTCCTGCTCGGTCTGATCCGCCTGCTCACCGGTGCGCAGGCACGCTGGTACGGATGCCCACCCAAGGCCGAGCAGCGTATCTACTTTGCCAATCACCAGAGTCATGCCGATCTGCTGTTGATCTGGGCCGCGTTGCCGCAGGTGCTGCGCACATTGACCCGGCCTATCGCGGCGCGGGACTACTGGACCCGCACACCGTTTCGATCCTGGATCACGTCGGCCGTATTCAATGCCATCTATGTGTCGCGCGAGCGCACGGCCGACCAGGATCCGCTTGAGCCGCTGGTCGATGCGCTCGAACGGGGTGATTCGATCATTCTGTTTCCTGAGGGTACGCGCGGGCATGCCGAGGAGCCACAGGAGTTCAAGGCCGGGCTGTACAACCTGGCGCAGAAGTTTCCGCATGTGGTGCTGGTGCCTGCCTGGATCAACAACGTGCAGCGCGTCATGCCCAAGGGAGAGGTCGTGCCGGTGCCGGTTCTGTGTTCGGTCACGTTCGGTGCACCGGTTGCGCTGGGCGACGGCGAACCGCGCAAGGATTTCCTGGTGCGGGCGCGGCAGGCTGTCGTGGCCTTGCGCGAGGTTTGAGGCGATGCGGGGTCGGCCATGAACCAGTATCTTCGCAACCTGAATGCGAGCGATCAGGTTGGCGCCATGTTCCTTTTCGTCTTTGGTTGCCTGTTCGTGGCCAGTGTCGTATTGCTGATGCTGTCCTTGCGCGAGCAGGCCGAAGATGCGACGGGCGAGATGCGCCGGCAGACGCTGGTACATGCCAACACTTTGCTGCGCAGCAGCTGGTTCATGGTGATCGTGTTCTGGATCGGCTGGTTGTCGGGCGATCTGGGCGCAACCATCTTGTTCGCGCTGGTATCGTTCTTTGCGCTGCGCGAGTTCATGACGCTGTCGCCGACACGCCGTGGCGACCACCGCAGCCTGGTGCTGGCGTTCTTCGTGATCCTGCCGCTGCAGTACACCTTGGTCGGCACCCGGCACTTCGACCTGTTCACCGTCTTCATCCCGGTGTACGTTTTTCTGGCCATTCCGGTGGTCAGCGCATTGGCCAACGACCCACAGCGCTTCCTTGAGCGCAACGCCAAGCTGCAATGGGGCATCATGGTGTGCATCTACGGCATGAGCCATGTGCCGGCGTTGCTGTTGCTGGACTTTCCGAACTACCGTGATCGCGGCGCGTTCCTGGTCTTCTTCCTGGTGATAGTGGTGCAGACCTGCATGTTGGTGCAGCACATGGCGGCCCGTCGCCTGCGCCGCGCGCCAACTGCGCCGGCCATCAGCAGCAGCTTCAACTGGCTGAGCTGGTGTATCGGCGTCGGAGTGGCGGCGCTGCTCGGTGGGCTGCTCGCCGGCATCACACCGTTCAAGCCGGGCCAGGCGCTGGCCATGGCGCTGGTGGCCTGCGCCGCCGGGTCGCTCGGCCATCTGGTGATGAAGGCGATCAAGCGGGATCGGGGCATTCCGAACTGGGGCAGCCAGGGTGAAGGCGTCACCGGCGCCGGCGGCCTGCTCGATCGCGTCGACGCCTTGTGTTTTGCCGCGCCGGTGTTTTTCCATTCGGTGCGCTGGTACTTCGACCTGTAGGCTTGACTCCATGCGAATCCTCGGTATCGACCCCGGCCTGCGTACCACCGGTTTTGGTGTCATCGACGTGCAGGGCTCGGCCCTGACCTACGTCGCCAGCGGCACCATCAGCACCTTGGGGCCGGCGCACAGTGCGCTGCCGGGCCGACTCAAACTGCTGTTCGACGGCGTCTGCGAAGTGGCGCAGCGTTACCAGGCCGATTGCGCCTGTGTCGAGATCGTCTTCGTCAACGTCAATCCGCAGTCCACCTTGCTGTTGGGGCAGGCGCGGGGTGCGTGCATCACGGCACTGGTCTCACGCGACTTGCCGGTGGCCGAGTACACCGCGCTGCAGATGAAGCAGGCGGTCGTGGGATACGGCAGGGCGCAGAAGACCCAGGTGCAGGAAATGGTGAAGCGTCTGCTGGCGCTGCCGGGTCTGCCCGGTACCGATGCGGCGGATGCGCTGGGCATGGCGATCACCCACGCCCATGCGGGCAGGGCCCATCAGTTGCGCGCGCTGGCCGTCGCTGCCGATCGCCAGCTCCGGCCCTGACGCGCCCGCACGCGGCGCCGCTACAGGCTTTGCTGGCCGTCTGTGGACAGCGCAAAGGGCACGTGTTGCGGTACCACCAGCTGACCCTGTGCGTTGGGGACGGCCTGGATCTGGATGATCGGTGCGCTGCCTCGCACGCCGCCGAATATGGTGGCGAAGGCCGAGTCGGCGGCGTCGCGTCCGGTGCCGAAACGCACGAAACCCATCGGAATTGCCACGCCCGACGCGTCGAACATGTACCAGCGATCCGCCAGATAGACTTCGACATAGGCGTGAAAGTCGGTCGGCCCCAGCACCGGATTGGCGCCGTAATCGATGCCGGTGGCAAAGCGCGCCGGGATGTTGAGCGCGCGGCACAAGGCGATCATCAGGTGGGCGAAATCGCGGCACACGCCAGTGCCCTCGACCAGTGTGTCGATGGCCGATGTATTGACGTCCGACGTGTTGGAGCGGAACTTCACCCGCGACACCACCCAGTCGCGGATCGCCTGGACCCGGTTGTAGCCATGCCACAGGTGGCCGAACTCGTTGACGGCAAAACGCAGCAGCCGGTCGGACTGGCAATATCGGCTGGGATACAGATATGGCAGCACCGACCCTGGCAGATCGGCCACGGCCACCTCGCCCAGTTGTGCGGGATCGGCTTGGTAGTGGTTCAGTTCGACCGTTGCCTCGTAGCGCACGATGAGCGGGCCTCCCATGGCCTTGAGCCGAAGGTAACGCGTGTGATGGGCCGGGTCGGTGTACAGGTTCTGCGCCAGCGGCTGGCTGACCAGCAGCGTCTCGCCAATCACTGTCTGGTGGGCGGTGCGGGCCGCATGGATGCTGAAAATGAAATCGCAACCGGGTGGATCGATTTCATACCCGAGTTCGATGGAAAATTGAAGTCTGACCATGGTGTCTTGTCCTGCAGGCAGGCATCGCTATCGGCAACGTGCGGTGGTCACGACGTCTGCCGAGTGCAGACCCGTCCCTATTGTGCGCCCAGGTCAAAGCGCTCACGCCACAGCGGGCCGGCGGCCCTTGTCACCGGTCGGCGCGCAGCGGACGGCGTGCGAAATCTACTGCGACAGGTTGATCGCGATCAGTACCGCAAAGAAGCCGAACGCTGCCAGCAGCGAGGTCAGCAGCATGCGCAAGCCCATTTGCCTGTAGCGCGGATTACCCGTGAACATGAAGGCGGCGAACAGCAGTCCGGCGACCAGGAACAGGGTAGGGATCAGCCAGCGGAAGAAAATCATATGTCAGAGTGGGGCGGGGTAGCGTGCAATTACCAGGCCGGCGCGAGTTGCGCGAAACCCTGCGGCGCCAGCGACTCGTCGTCGAAGGTGACGATCTCCCAGCCGTCCTTGCGCGCCATCAGCGCCCGCGCCAGGCGGTTGTTCAGTTCGTGACCGGAGCGAAACGCGCTGTAGTCCGCCAGCAGCGGCATGCCCAGCATGTACATGTCGCCGATCGCATCCAGGATCTTGTGCTTGGCAAACTCGTCGTCGTAGCGCAGGCCGCCCGCATTGAGGATTTTGTAGTCGTCCATCACGATGGCGTTGTCCAGGCCGCCGCCCAGCGCCAGCCCGTTCACGCGCATGGTCTCGACGTCGCGGGTGAAGCCGAAGGTGCGTGCCCGTGCAATATCGCGTGAATACGACCCCGTGCCCATGTCGAAGCTGACGCGCTGGCCGGTCGAGTCGACCGCCGGATGGTCGAACACGATCTCGAAACTCAGTCGATAGCCGTGGTAGGGATCGAGCCTGGCCCAGCGCACCTGCGCGCCTTCGCCGTCTCGGATCTCCACCGATTGCGTAACCCGGATGAAGCGGCGCGCCGCGTTCTGCCAGACCACGCCGGCGTTTTGCAGCAGAAACAGGAAGGACGCAGCCGAGCCATCGAGGATCGGCACTTCCTCGGCTGTAATGTCGACAACCAGGTTGTCGATACCCAGGCCGGCGCAGGCTGACATCAGATGCTCGACCGTGGCCACCTTGGCGCTGCCATGGGACGCGGTGGTCGCCATGCGCGTATCGGTCACCGATTCGGCCGTCATCGGGATCTCGACCGGCACCGGAAGATCGACGCGCCGGAACACGATGCCAGTGTTTGGCGGCGCCGGACGGAGCGTGAGTTCCACCCTTTGACCACTGTGCAGACCCACGCCAATGGCGCGGGTCTGGGACTTGAGGGTTCGTTGTCTGAGCACGGCTCGATTGTAGGAGGCTGGATCTGACGCGGCCCCGGCGCGCGCCATTGGCACCGCGGGCCGTATGACAATCTTCCTGCGCATCTGCCAGGACATGGGCCCGCTGCCATGCAGCAGACCCGTCAAGCCGTGTCGATCAACGCTCGATCAAACGGTTCCAGCGCGCGTTCCAGGCGGGACGATTCTCATTGACTGAATCCCAGTCCAGAACGACCGCGGTCTTCATGTATTCGGCAAACTGCTTGAGCTTTAGCTTCGCATCGTCACCGATCGCTGGTGCCTTTGTGTTGGAAGGGATCTGGTTGCCATGCTGCAGGCCGGCGGCCTGGGCTTCCGAGCTGACCAGGTATTCGGCCAGTTTTTGCGCCAGGGCCGGCTCGCTGTTGTTGGCAATCACGCACTCGGCGACCATCAGCACAACGGAGCCCTCCTTGGGCTGGGCATATTCGATCGCGATGCCCTTCTCCTGCAGCGTGGCCACACCGGTTGGGGTCAGCGGCGCAATCGCGGCCTCACCGGTCTGGATCATCTCGGTCAGCTTGGCCGAGCTGGGAATGTATTCCAGCACGTTGGGGCCGATGCTGGTTTTCCAGGCCGCAAACCCTGGTTCGACGTTCTTGTCCGTGCCGCCCTTGATGCGGTTGAACATCAGAAAACCGTGCAGCCCGAACGAGGACGACGATATGGACTGGAAAACCACCTTGCCCTTGAACTTGGGGTCGGCCAGGTCCATCCACGATGTCGGCGCCGCCCAGCCCTTTTCGGCGAACATCTTCTTGTTGTAGGCCAGCCCGGTCATTCCCATCGTGACGCCGGCGGCCATGTCGCCCTTGAAACGCGCGGTGGGAAAAATTTCGCTGAGCGATGCGCTGGGTTTCAGCTTCTCGCACAGGCCCATGCCCACCGCGCGCATCATCACCCCGTCGTCCAGAAAGATCACGTGCATCTGCGGCTTGTCCTTGCTGGCCTGCGCCTTGGCCAGGATGTCGGACGAGGTACCCGGCACCACGACCACCTTGACGTTGTTGGCTTTTTCGAAAGCCGGGAACACATGTTCGGTCCAGGTCTTCTCCATGGAGCCGCCGTTCATGCCGATGTACAGCGTCTTGGTCTGGGCAATGGCGCTGGCCGCTGACAGGGCCGTGGCCGCGACGGCGAGGGACAGCAGCGAGCGGCGCAGGGCGCGTGCAGTTTGAGATGGGGTTTTCATGGGATATCTCCTTCAGGTTGCGTGGGTTGGGGAAAAGGTGCCGGAATCAACAGGCTCGCAGGCCGGCGGTGGTCGGGAATCGGACACCGATGGCTTCGGGCTGGTGAAACGGGAGATTGAAAAAGCATCGATGGGCGTGCTGCTCACGCCATCGCGCACCAGTTCGGCCAGCACCTGGCCGACGGCCGGTCCGATCTGGAAGCCCGCGCCCGCAAAGCCGAAACCGTGCAACAGGCCGGGTGTGGTGGCACTGGGCCCGATGACGGGTTCGCGGTCGGGCAAATAGCCCTCTGTGCCGCTCCAGGTGCGGATGATATGGGCGTGGCGCAGCGCCGGCATCAGCTCGACGCTGCGCTGCAGAACTTGTGTGATGGCGTCTCGGCTCGGCCGCGCGCGGTCAGCATCCAGCGCGTACCCTTGAGAGCCACCGATCACGCAGTTTCCACGCGGCGCCTGGCGGGCATAGATGCCGCCACCCTCGACGCCCAGGCTCAGACTCATGAACATGCCCAGCGGCTCCGTGACCGCCATGACCGGGTGCGACGACACCATCGGAACCGTCTCGCCGAAGCGCTGGGCTATCGCACCTGCCCAGGCGCCGGCGCAATTGAGCAAAAAGCGCGAGTGCAGTTCCAGCCCAGAATCAGCGCGCACGAAGAAACCTGGTCCTCCATGGCCCATTTCGGTGACATGGCATTGCTCGTGGATCTGCGCTCCGGCGCGGGCCGCGGCGCGGGCGAATGCCGGCGACACCAGGCGCGGATTGGCGTGGCCATCCTGCGGGCACAAGGATCCACCCACGGCGATCGCGCCCAGCCAGGGGAACTGTTCGCGCAGGGCACTGGTTCCGAGCAATTGCAACTCCAGGCCGAAGGGCTCAGTCAATTGCAAATATCTCTCCAGTGAGGCCATGTCGGCTTCACTGCGTGCAAGCTTGAGATGTCCCGAGCGAAGGTATTCGCCGTCGATACCGATCAATTGTTGCAGGCGCCCCCAGATACTGTGCGCGCGCTGTGTCAGCGGCATCTGCACAAGAGAGCGGCCCTGGCGGCGCACACCGCCATAGTTGACGCCGCTTGAGCGCGCGCCACACTGGCCGCTCTCAAGCAGTACGACGGACAGGCCCATCTGGCGCAATGCGAGTGCCGCCGATGTACCCACGATGCCGCCGCCGATGATGGCAACATCGGTCAGGTGTTTGACCTTCACGCGGCCTCCTGCTGCTGCGTGAGCACTTCGGATGGTGCGGACGCGAACGGTATGGGCTTGATTGGCGCCTGTCCGCGCAGGCGTCCCACCTGCTCAACAGGGCGCCCGGTGCAGTGGGCCAGAATTTCGCTTGCGGCTACCGCGCACATGCGGCCCTGGCAGCGGCCCATGCCAACCCTGCACAAGGCCTTGAGGCGATTGATCTCGGTCGCACCGGTGGTCGCGGCCGTGCGCCGCAGGTCGCCGACCGTTATTTCCTCACAGCGGCATATGATCAGTTCATCGCTCGCCTGTGCGGCCCATTCGGCGGGAAATGGAAAGGCACGTTCCAGACCCGTTCGAAAACGCGTCGTCGTGGCCAGTTGTGCTTCGAGCCGGGCGGCACGTGCCGTGTCCGCGACGGAAGGTGTGTGGCCGGTATCGGACAGCAGCGCCAATGCCGCGCGTTCGCCCGCCCATTCGGCTGCGTCTGCGCCCATGATGCCGGCCCCATCACCGGCGAGGTACACGCCCGGCACACTGGAGCGCCCGGCGACGTCTCGCTCGGGTAGCCAGGCGCGTTGCAGGGTGTCGAAGCGGAAGCGGCAACCCAGGATGTCGGCCAGCTGGGTCTCGCTTCGCAGCGCATAGCCGAAACCGATGGCGTCGCAGGCCAGCGCATGTTCGCCCCGGGCGTCGGCCCAGCGCAGCCCCTCGACGCGGGTGTTGCCGAGCACCTGGATCGGGCGCACGCCGCCGTGCAGCGTAATGCCGTGCGCTCGTAGCCAGGTCACGTAATACATGCCCTTGGCCAGCAGCGCCGGCTGTGCCGCGAGGCCAGGCAGGGCCGCGACCTGGTCGCCCAGACGGGCCGTGTCGAGCACGGCAGCGACCGTGGCCCCCGCCCGCGCGTACTGGTATGCGATCAGGTATAACAGCGGCCCGGTGCCGAGGAACGCAACCTGGCTTCCGATGGCACAAGCCTGGAATTTGAGCGCCACCTGTGCGCCACCCAGCGTGTATACGCCGGGTGTGGTCCAGCCTGGGAACGGCAGCACCCGGTCGGTTGCACCGGTGGCGACGATAAGTTGCGCATAGGCAATGCTGCTCGTGCGACCCTGGTGCAACAGATCGAGTTGGCCGCCTTCGGCATTCCACACCAGTGTGTTGGGCCGGTAGTCGACGTGATCGATGATGTCCGCCATCGCGCCATGCACCGCGTCGGCGCGTGCGGCCTCGAATCCGTACAGCGTTTTCTTCGTACGCTGGAAATGCGCCGGAGGCTGGCGGTAGATCTGGCCCCCAGCACGTGGCGCTTCGTCGAGGATGACCGGACGACGGCCGTGGCGTACCAGCGCCTGTGCCGCGCGGATGCCAGCCGGTCCTGCGCCAACGATGACCGGTGGGTGTTGCGGGGTCATGGAGCCGAGCCTTTGCCGCTCAGCAGCCGCATGCCGGCCTCGATGAACGTGGAGCAGGCACGCAGACGCTGGCCGGCCTCCGTTACCACCCAGCAGTCCTGGCATGCGCCCATCATGCAAAAGCCCGCACGCGCCTCGCCGCTGAACTCCGTGTAACGCAACACGGCGCCGTGCGTCAGCATCGCGGTCAAGACAGTGTCGCCAACCAGGCCGGTGCAGGCCTGGCCATCGAGCGTGAACGCAACGCTGTCGCGCCCGGTTTCGGCCAGGCGTCTCAACAAAGGCGCGCCAGCTGCATGCGCTGCTTGTTCGTCGCTCATTTGCTACCCACCAAAATCCGATCCAGGCCATACAGCCGGTCCAACACCACCATCACGGCCGCCGTGAAGGCGACCATCAGGGCCGACGCCGCGGCCATCAGCGGGTCGATCGATTCGGTGGCATACATGTACATGCGCACCGGCAGTGTCACGGTCGACGGCGCCGTGACGAAGATCGACATGGTCACCTCGTCGAAGCTGTTGATGAAGGCCAGCAGCCAGCCACCGGTGACGCCGGGCAGGATCATTGGCAGCGTGATACGCCGGAACACGGTGAAATTGCTCGCTCCGAGCGACAACGCCGCCTGTTCGCAGCTGCGGTCGAATCCGGCCGCCGCGGCCACCACCAAGCGCATGACGTACGGCGTGACAATCACTGTGTGGGCCAGCACCAGCCAGAAGAAGCTGCCGGTGGCCCCGATCAGTGAGAACAGGCGCAGCAGGGCCACGCCCAGCACCAGATGGGGAATGATCAGGGGCGACAGGAACAGCGCATTGAGCCCGTCGCGCCCGGCAAACGCGTAGCGGGTGATGGCCAGGCCGGCGGGAACGGCGATCAGGGTCGCCAGCGTGGCCGAGGACAGCGCGAGCCACACGCTGTTCCAGAAGGACTGCACAAAGTCCGGATGTTTGAAGACCGCCTCGAACCAGCGCAGCGACAGATGTGTGGTGGGAATCGTGAGTGTGTTCTCGGGCGTGAACGCCACAATGCACACGATCAGCAGTGGCGCCAGCATGAATGCGATCACCAACGCGTTGAAAGCCAGGGACAGGGGACCATTCTTTGACATGACCTTATCCCAGCGACTTCTTGTAGCGGCCCTCAACCACGCGGTTGTAGCTCAGCATCACGGCCAAATTCGCCAGTAGCAGGAGCAGCGCAATCGTCGCGCCCAGGGGCCAGTTCAGCTCGTGCAGGTATTCGTCGTACACCACGGTGGCGACCATCTTGAGCCGCCGCCCACCCAGTAGACCCGGTATCGCGAAGGCGCTGGCGCTCAGGCCGAAGACGATCAGGCTGCCTGACAGAACGCCTGGCAGCACCTGCGGCAGCACGATGCGGCGCAAGGCGGTGAACTGAGACGCGTTGAGTGACAGCGCGGCGTTTTCGACACCGGCGTCGAGTTTTTGCAGCGAAGTCCAGACCGGTATCACCATGAATGGCAACATCACGTGCACCAGCGCGATGACGACAGCGGTCTCGGTGTAGAGGATACGCATCGGTTCTAGGCCGACGCCGCGCAAGATATCGTTGACGACACCTTGTGGACCCAGCAGCATGCTCCAGCCGAAAGCCCGGACCACGACCGACACCAGCAACGGTGCGAGCACGACTAGCAGGAAGACCGAGCGCCAGGGATTGCCCATGCGGCTGAGCACGTAGGCCTCGGGTGCTCCGATAGCCAGGCATATCAGTGTCGTGAGGCCTGCGATCCAGAACGTGCGCCAGAAGATGCCGTAGTAGTACTCGTCGCTCAGCACGGCGGCGTAGTGCGCCAGCGTGAATTCGTTCTTGACCCCGGTGGCGTGGTCGAACGCGTTGAACGACAAAATGGCGGTCAGGCCCAGAGGCACCAGCAGCAGACAGACGAACAGTGCCACCGCCGGCGCCGACAATACCCAGGGCGTCGCCGTGCGTGTCGCCGTCACGCCGCCGCCCCGATCGGGTTGGCGGCGTCCAGGCCGGCCAACACGCGCAGTGAACCGGGTGCCCAGGCCAGGCCGGTGTGCCCGTCGACCTGTAAGGGCTGCGTGTCGCCGTTCTGGCAGGCGACTACCAGTTCGCCTGCGGGCGTGCCAAGATGGTAGAGCCACTGGCTGCCCAGGAAGAATCGCGCGGTGACGACGCCGTCGACTTGGCCCTGGCCTGCCGGCACGAAACGGATCTTTTCCGGACGCAGGCTCAGGGCCACGTCCGCGCCCAGGGGCAGGCCCTGGACATCAACGTCCAGCGTCATGTGGCCCAGATCCACCTGCGCACCTACCCCGGTGGCGCTCACCCTACCGGTCAACAGATTGGCCTTGCCGACAAAGGTGGAAATGAACCGTGAGCGGGGCTGTTCGTACAACTGGTACGGTGTGTCGACCTGGGTCACGCGCCCGGCCTCCATGACGACGACCCTGTCGCTGATCGACATGGCTTCGGTCTGGTCGTGCGTGACCATGATCGTCGTGGTTCCGACCTTGCGCTGGATCTCTCGCAACTCGAACTGCATTTCTTCACGCAACTTTGCGTCCAGGTTGGACAGCGGTTCGTCGAGCAGGAGCACCGGCGGCTCGATGACCAGCGCGCGTCCCAGCGCCACACGCTGGCGCTGACCGCCCGACAATTCGCGCGGGTAGCGGCCGGCGAGTTGCTCGAGATGCACCAGCACCAGCGCGGCCTTGACACGTTGCTCGCGCTCGCGGCGCGGCATGCGCCGCATCTCCAGCCCGAAACTCACGTTGTCGAACACCGTCATGTGCGGGAACAACGCGTAGCTCTGGAAAACGATGCCCAGGCCGCGCGAATTGGGTTTGGTGTGGGTGATGTCGCGCCCGTCGAGCAGGATCTGTCCGCTGCTGACATCGGTGAAGCCCGCGATCATCTGCAGGGTCGTGGTCTTGCCGCAGCCGGAGGGTCCGAGCAGCGACACGAATTCGCCTTTTTCGACGGCGAGACTCATGTTGGCGACAACGCAGGTCGACCCGTAGAACTTGGATACGTTGTTGAGTTTCAGGAAAGACATCGCAGCATCCTCTTCACTGTTGCAGCCCGGCGGTCCCATGGGGCCGGTTACTGCTGAGGATGCCGATGATGTTTTAGAGGTGCACGGTCGTCAACAGGGTATTCCATTGATCGACTTTTATTTTATATTTCTTCCAATAAAAGGAATATGTATTCATAATTCCATGTCATGATTCCATTAAAAGATAGTTTTGAGCCACAAAGTCTGGGTGTGGGCGGCCTTCAGCGCGCCTTTGGCATCATCCGGCTGCTGTCGCAGGCCCCGCCCGAAGGGGCGCGTGTCACGCAGATTGCCAAATCGGTCGGTTTGACGCAGGCCACCGTGCACCGCACGCTGCAGGCCCTGGTGGCCGAGGATATGGTCGAGCAGGATACGCGCACCAAACACTACCGGCTCAGCATCGCGTTCTTCGCGCTGGCGGCGCGGGCCGGCAATCCCGTGAACCTGCGTGAGTTGTGTCGGCCCGTGCTGTTGCGGTTGTGCGCCAGCCTGGGTGACACGATCTTTTTGCTGGCGCGCAGTGGTTTCGACGCCGTGTGCCTGGACCGCAGCGAGGGGCCGTTTCCGATTCGCTCGTTCACCGGGGACATTGGCGGACGCATTGCGATGGGCGTCGGCCAGGGCAGCCTGGCGATACTGGCATTCCTTCCTGAGGCCGAGCGCGAAGAGGTCATTCGCTTCAATTTGCCCAGGGTGCGCGAGCTGGGAATGTTTGACGAGGTCTATCTACGCACCGAAATAGCGCAGGTGCGCGAACTGGGTTTCGCCGCGCGCAATACGGGTCTGCTCGAGGGTATGGCCGGTGTCGCCGTGCCTGTCTGTGATCGCAGCGGCCGCGCCGTTGCGGCCTTGAGTGTGGGCACTGTTTCCGGGCGCCTTAACGCCGAACGCCTGCCCACCGTGGTGATGTTGCTCCAGCGCGAAGCGCAGGCCATCGGCCCGCAAATCCACCCGTTCGATCCGACGCTGCGCCGGCCACTGCAAAGCCTGGCCGCATTGATGCCTAACGATTGATGTGGCCGCGTGCATGTCGGCCTGGGCCTGCATGCACGCGGTGTGTGATCAGTCCGCCTGCTTGCGCAGAAACGCCGGGATCTCGTAGTCGTCCATGCCGCCGCTGGACAAGGCATCAACCTTGGCGGCAGCCGCGCCCCGACCGCGCCAGACGGCCGGTGTGCCCAGGCTACCGTAGTCGGGTTGTGTGATGCCGTTGCCCCCTTGCGCCGCGCCGGAACTGGCGTTGCCGGTGACCTGGTTGGTCAGCGTCGGGATCTGGAACGGCACGTTGTCGGTGCCGGTGCGCAGCACCTGCAGCGGAGGCGCGGTGCGGCGCTGACCCTGGCGCGACAGGCCGGTAGCGACCACGGTCACGCGGATCTGGTCGCCCAGGGTGTCGTCGTAGGCGGTGCCGTAGATCACCAGCGCGTCCGGCGAAGCAAACGCACGGATGGTGTTCATGGCCAGCTTGGACTCGGACAACTTCAGCGAACCCTTGCTTGCCGTGATCAGCACCAGCACGCCCTTGGCGCCGGACAGATCCACACCTTCGAGCAGCGGGCAGGCCACGGCCTGCTCGGCTGCGATGCGGGCGCGGTCCGGGCCACCGGCGGTGGCGGTGCCCATCATGGCCTTGCCGGGTTCGCCCATCACGGTGCGCACGTCTTCGAAGTCGACGTTCATGTGGGCCGGTACGTTGATGATCTCGGCAATGCCGCCGACCGCATTCTTGAGCACGTCGTTGGCATGGGCGAAGGCCTCGTCCTGGGTAATGTCGTCGCCCAGAACCTCTTCGAGCTTCTCGTTGAGCACCACGATCAGCGAATCGACATTGACCTCGAGTTCAGCCAAACCGCTGTCGGCGATCAGCATGCGGCGGCCGCCTTCGAAGTCGAAGGGTTTGGTCACCACGCCGACCGTCAGGATGCCCATCTCGCGGGCTACGCGGGCGATCACTGGCGCTGCGCCGGTGCCGGTGCCACCACCCATGCCGGCAGTGATGAACAACATGTGCGCGCCTTCGATGGATGCGCGGATCTCGTCCACCGCCTGCTCGGCCGCGTCGCGGCCCTTGTCCGGCTTGCTGCCGGCGCCCAGTCCGGTGACGCCGAGCTGGATGGTCTTGTGCGCGGCGCTGCGGCTCAGGGCCTGGGCATCGGTATTGGCGCAGATGAATTCGACGCCACCCACGTCGCAGGCGATCATGTGCTCGACCGCGTTGCCGCCGCCGCCGCCGACCCCGATCACCTTGATCTGGGTGCCCATGTTGAACGTCTGCTCTTCAATCATTTCAATACTCATGTTGTTCTCCAAAATTGTTGCAGTTGCCTTGATTTGTCAGTGATCTTGTGTCGCGGCCTCCCGGATCGGGCGGTTTGGTGCACCGCCATCGGATATGGGGGCTGCCGCGGGGCAGCCAGGTCCGGTTGCAGTCCTGGCGATCGCCCCAGGGGCGAGCGCGATGGGTCAAGTGCATGTGTGCCATCAGAAGTTCCCTACGAACCAGTCCTTGACCTGACCAAAAGCGGTTCGCATCGAACCGTTCTTCTGGGCCACCTTGAGGCCGCGCATACGCGCCAGCCGGGCTTCTTCCAGCAGGCCCATGACGGTGGCCGCGCGCGGTTGCGCCACCATGTCAGACAGCACGCCGGAGTATTGGGGTATGCCGCGGCGCACCGGCTTGAGAAAAATGTCCTCGCCGAGTTCGACCATGCCGGGCATGATGCTGGAGCCACCGGTGAGCACGATGCCCGAGGACAACAGCTCCTCAAAACCGGAGTCGCGCATCACCTGGTGCACCAGCGCAAAGATCTCCTCGACGCGCGGCTCGATCACGCCGGCCAGCACCTGGCGACTGAGCAGGCGCGGACCACGGTCGCCCAGGCCCGGCACCTCGACCTGGGTCTCGGCGTCGGTGAGCAACTGCTTGGCGCAGCCGCTGTCGATCTTCACGTCCTCGGCGTCCTTGGTCGGTGTGCGCAGCGCCATCGCGATGTCGCTGGTGATCAGGTCGCCGGCGATTGGAATCACCGCGGTGTGGCGGATCGCACCGTTGGCGAAGATCGCCACATCGGTGGTGCCGGCACCGATGTCCACCAGGGCCACGCCCAGTTCACGCTCGTCGTCGGTGAGCACCGACAGGCTGGACGCCAGCGGGTTGAGCATCAGCTGCTCGACCTCCAGGCCGCAGCGGCGCACGCACTTGATGATGTTCTCGGCTGCACTCTGCGCGCCGGTCACGATGTGCACCTTGGCCTCGAGCCGGATGCCGCTCATGCCGATCGGCTCCTTGACGTCCTGGCCGTCGATGATGAATTCCTGCGGCTCGACCAGCAGCAACCGCTGGTCGGTCGAGATGTTGATCGCCTTGGCGGTCTCCACGACGCGGGCCACGTCGGCCTGGGTCACCTCGCGGTCCTTGATCGCCACCATGCCGCTGGAGTTGATGCCGCGGATGTGACTTCCGGTGATGCCGGTGTAGACCCGCGTGATCTTGCAGTCGGCCATCAGTTCGGCTTCCTTGAGCGCGAGCTGGATGCTCTGCACCGTGGCGTCGATGTTGACCACCACGCCACGCCGGATGCCGGTGCTCGGTGCCACCCCCAGCCCCGCGAGCTTGAGTTTGCCGCCGGGCATGACCTCAGCCACGACCACCATCACCTTGGCGGTGCCGATGTCGAGTCCTACGACCAGGTCCTTGTATTCTTTCGCCATATCGATACCTGTTGTTTGCGCTATTTCTTCTGACTGTCCGTGACCACCGTACTGACGCCGCGCACACGCAGTGCATAGCCGTCCGCATGCCGCAGGTCGGCTGACTCCACGGCATCCGGTCTGCGGTTGTAACGTGAGGTGACTTGCGTAATCGTGCGTACGAAACGGGCCGCGCGCTTGATGACTTCGTTGTCGCTGCCGCGTCCGAGCTCGATTGCCGCGCCGGTGTCCAGTTGCGCTGTCCAGCCGCCGCGCCCGCTCAGCGTGAGTTGCTCGAGCTCCAGTTCCAGCGTCTCGAGCATGGGCTGCAGTACCTGGTACATGGCCAGCACCTGGGGCTCCTGGCCTGCCGGTCCATTCAGGCGGGGCAAGGCCTCGTGCTCGACTTCGCCGAGGTTGGCCTCGAACACTTCGCCATGGTTGTTGAGCAGGCGCGAATCTTCTTCGGGGCCCCAATAGGCGACCGCCTGGTGCTCCTGCAGTTCGACCCGCAGGCGGTTGGGAAACACCCGCCGCACCACGGCATGGCGCACCCAGGGCATCGCCTCGAACAACTCACGTGCCTGCACCAGGTCGAGTGTGAAAAAGTTGCCGGCGAGGCGCGGGGTGACATTGGCACGCAAGGTGGGTTCGTTGTTGTGCGTCACATCGCCGTTGACCGTGATCGATGCGATGGCGAAAACCGGCCGCTGTGCGATCCAATGGACCAATGCCGTCAGGGCGACCAACACGAAGATCACAAACATGGCGCTGGCCGTCATATGCATCAGGCGTACGTCGAAGGGCAACATCACCGCGTCGTTCATGCCCTTGCCTCCAGCGCGCGCGGACCGGCGCAGTCCACCTGGCGCGCGCCCCTTGGATTCAGTGGAAGGACCATTGCGTTGGCTTGCCATGTCATGGCGCCCCGCCGGGTTGTGTGTCAGCCGATGTTGGAAGCCGGTTGTCCAGTGCAGCGCCCATCAGCAGCTGCAGGCACAGATCTTCGTAGCTCAGCCCCGCGGCGCGGGCCGACATCGGCACCAGCGAATGGCTGGTCATTCCGGGCGAGGTGTTGATCTCGAGCAGCGAGGGCTGGCGCGTTGCGTTGTCGATCATCACGTCGACCCGGCCCCAGCCGCGGCAACCCAGCACCTGGTAGGCGCGCAGCGCCAGCGACTGGATGTGCTTCTCCTCGCCTTCGGGCAGGCCGCATGGCACCAGATACTGCGTGTCGTCGGTGAAATACTTGTTCTGGTAATCGTAGTTGCCCTCGGGGGCCACGATGCGAATCACCGGCAAGGCGCGTGCCTGTGCGCCGCTGCCGACGATCGGGCATGTAACCTCGTCGCCACTGATGAATTGTTCGCACAACACGTCGCTGTCGAGTTGCGCCGCCTGCGTGACGGCCGATTGAATCTGCGTGGCGTCCACCACCTTGACCACGCCGATCGATGAGCCTTCCCGTGCGGGTTTGACGATCATTGGCAGACCCAGTTCGTCGGGCAGTGCGGCCATGCCGGTCGCATCGGGATCGCCGGCCTGGACCAGCCGGTAGGCCGGTGTCGGCAGGCCTTCGGCCAGCCAGACCCGTTTGGTCATGACCTTGTCGATGGCGATGGCGCTGGCCATGACGCCTGAGCCGGTATAGGGGATGCCGAGCATTTCCAGTGCGCCCTGTACCGTGCCGTCTTCGCCGAAGCGGCCGTGCAGCGCGATAAAGCAGCGCGTGAATCCGTCGCTGCGCAATTCGTGCAGGTCGCGCATGGCGGGATCGAACGCATGGGCATCGACACCGCGTGATAGCAAGGCCTGCAAGACACCGGCGCCCGACATCAGTGAAATCTCGCGTTCGGCCGAGGCACCGCCCATCAGCACGGCGACCTTGCCCAAGTTGGGGGTGCTCTGCGTCATGCCAGCTGCTCCTGGACCTGGGCAGCAAGTTCGACCACGCGTGCCGGTACGGCGCCTATCGTGCCCGCACCCATGCACAACACCACATCGCCATCCAGGCTGTTGTCGATGATGGCCTGCGCCATGCTCTTGATGTCGTCGATGAACACCGGCTCGACGTGTCCGGCTACGCGCAGCGCGCGCGCCAGTGCGCGGCCGTCCGCGGCAACAATGGGCGTCTCGCCGGCCGGATAAACGTCGGCCAACAGCACGGCGTCGACCTGGCCGATGACCTTGACGAAGTCGTCGAAGCAGTCGCGGGTGCGGCTGTAGCGGTGCGGCTGGAATGCCAGCACCAGGCGCCGGCCCGGGAAAGCGCCGCGGGCGGCTTCGATTGTTGCGGCCATCTCGACCGGATGGTGACCATAGTCGTCGACCAAGGTGAACTTTCCGCCATGGCCGGCCTGGACCTCGCCATAACGCTGGAAGCGGCGACCCACACCCTGGAAGCGCGCCAGAGCCTGCTGTACCGCAGCGTCCGGAATGTTGAGCTCGACCGCTACCGCGATGGCCGACAAGGCATTGAGCACATTGTGCCGACCGGGCAGGTTCAGCACCACCGGCAGATCAGGCAGGATGATGCCATTGCGCCGGCGCACGGTGAAATGCATCTGGCCGTCGATGGCCCGCACGTCAACCGCCCGCACCTGGGCGTCTTCGCCGAAACCGTAGCTGGTGACCGGACAGGAGACATGGGGCAGGATGTCGCGCACCGGCCCGTCGTCGGTGCACAGGATGGCGGTGCCGTAGAACGGCATGCGGTGCAGGAAGTCGACAAACGCGGTCTTCAGACGCTCGAAGTCGTGTCCATAGGTCTGCATGTGGTCGGCGTCGATGTTGGTCACGATCGCCATCACCGGCAAAAGGTTCAGGAACGAGGCATCCGACTCGTCGGCCTCGACCACGATGTAGTCGCCCTTGCCCAGTCGCGCATTGGCACCGGCACTGTTCAGCCGTCCGCCGATGACGAAGGTGGGGTCCATGCCGGCTTCTTCCAGCACGCTGGCCACCAGGCTGGTGGTCGTGGTCTTGCCGTGGGTTCCTGCGACGGCGATACCTTGTTTGAGCCGCATCAGTTCGGCCAGCATGATGGCGCGCGGCACGACCGGGATCTGACGCGCCCGTGCTTCCATCACCTCGGGGTTGTCCTCGTGCACGGCGGTGGTCGTGACGACCGCATCGGCGCCCTCGACATGGGCGGCGTCGTGGCCCACGAACACCTTTATGCCCAGGCTGCCCAGGCGTTGCAGCGTGGCACTGGCGGAGATGTCGGACCCGGAGATCGTGTAGCCCAGACCCAGCAGCACCTCGGCGATAGCCGACATGCCGGAGCCGCCGATGCCGATGAAGTGGATGTGCTTGATCGCGTATTTCATGATGTCACCAATTCCGCGCAGGCGCGAGCCACATGCGCTGTCGCATCGGTCCTGGCATTGCGCCGAGCCGTTGCGGCACAGGCGAGCAGGTTCTCGCGTGTGGCCTGTTGAAGAAACTGCGCCAGGCGCTGTGGTTCGAGGTCGGCTTGGGCCATCAGCCATCCGCCGCCCTGGTCGACCAGGAAGCGCGCATTGCGCGTCTGGTGGTCATCCACCGCCGAGGCTATCGGCACAAACAACGCGGCTACGCCGATGGCGGCGATCTCGGTCACGGTGCTGGCCCCGGCGCGGCACACCACCAGGTCGGCGTTGGCAAAGGCGCTGGCCATGTCGTCTATGAAGGGCGTGAGTTCGGCGTCGACGCCGGCGCGGGCATAGTTGGCGCGCAGTGCGTCGATCTGACTGGCGCCGCTCTGGTGCAGCACCTGTGGTCGTGCATCGGGCTCGATCAGCGCCAGCGCCTGGGGAACCGTGTCGTTGAGCACGCGGGCGCCCAGGCTGCCGCCGACGACCAGGATGCGCAGCGGGCCGGTGCGGTTGGCAAAGCGTTTCTCGGGAGGCGGTTGGTCGATGAATTCGCGACGCAACGGGTTCCCGATCCATTGCGCCTTGGCCAGCACGTCGGGAAAAGCGGTGTAAACGCGGTCTGCCACGCCTGCGAGCACGCGGTTGGCCATACCGGCCACGGCATTTTGCTCGTGCAGCACCAGCGGCTTGCCCAGCAGCACGGCCATCATGGCGCCGGGAAAGGTGATGTAGCCGCCCAGGCCGATCACGACGTCGGGGCGAACCCGGCGCACGATCTGGATGCTTTGCCAGAACGCGCGCAGCAGGCGCAGTGGCAGCATGAACAGTGTCATTGCGCCCTTGCCGCGCACGCCCGAGAAGTCCAGCGCCTCGAAGCGAAAGCCTTGCGGCGGAACCAGCCGACTTTCCATGCTCGCACCGCGCGCATTGCCCTTGCCGCCGAGCCAGCAGACCGTCCAGCCCTGGGCGCGCAATGCGTTCGCCACGGCCAATCCAGGGAAGATGTGCCCCCCGGTGCCGCCGGCCATGACCAGCGCGCAGCGGGGGCGCTGGCCGTCGGCACCGCTCGTCTGCTCGCCCGCTGTGTTGCGCGGAGACTGGGCGCGTGTGCTCTGGCTGTCCGTCACGCCGGAGTGCCGACTCTGGGCATGTTGCCACGCCGCGTCGTCGCCGCTGGCCAGTGGATACACCGGCACGAACGCGTCGGCCCGTGCGGCCATGATGCGATCGGGGCGGGGGCGTTGGAGCATGCTCATGTCCGGCCTCCGTGCATCAGTTGACGGCTTTCAATGTCGATGCGCAGTACCACGGCGATCGCCACCAGGTTGACCAGGATGGCGGTGCCGCCAAAGCTCATGAGCGGCAGCGTCAGGCCCTTGGTGGGCAGCGCGCCCAGATTCACGCCCATGTTGATGAACGCCTGAAAGCCGATCCAGATGCCGACACCCTGAGCCACCAGCCCGGCGAAGATGCGGTCGAGTGCGATGGCCTGGCGCCCGATATGAATCATGCGCCGGGTCAGCCAGATGAACAGACCGATCACGCCGAGTACGCCGATCAGTCCGAACTCCTCGCCGATCACGGCCAGCAGGAAGTCGGTATGCGCCTCAGGCAGCCAGTGCAATTTCTCGACACTGCCGCCGAGCCCAACGCCGAAGATCTCGCCGCGGCCGATCGCAATCAGCGAATGCGACAACTGGTAGCCCTTGCCCAGCATGTGTTGCTCGCTCCAGGGATCGAGGTAGGCGAAGATGCGCTCGCGCCGCCATTCGCTGAACATGATCATCATCGAGAACGCGACCACCAGGATGGTGGCGATCAGGAAGAACATGCGCGCGTTGACGCCGCCCAGGAACAGGATGCCCATGGCGATCACGGCGATCACCATGAAGGCGCCCATGTCCGGCTCTGCCAGCAGCAACACCCCGACGATGGCCACGGCCAGCCCCATCGGCATGACAGCGCGGAAAAAGCGTTCCTTGACGTCCATCTTGCGCACCATGTAGTCGGCGGCGTACAGCAGCACCGCGAACTTGGCCAGTTCGGAGGGCTGAAAGCTGATCGGCCCGAGCACCAGCCAGCGCCGTGCGCCGTTGACGCCCTTGCCCAGTTGCGGAATCAGCACGGCCACAAGCAGCAGCAGGGCCCCGACAAACAGCCATGGGGCCCAGCGCTCCCAGGTGGCCACCGGCACCTGGAAGGCAATCAGCGCCGCGACGAGGGACACGGCCAGCCACATCATGTGGCGCACCAGGAAGTAGCTGTGGCTGTAGCGTGCGAAACGAGGGTTGTCGGGCATGGCGATGGTGGCTGAATACACCATCACCAGACCCCAGGCCAGCAGGGCCACCGTGACCCATACCAGCACCTGATCGAAACTCTCCAGCCGCACCGGCGCCTGCATGGTGTCGCGCCGCGCCCGACCCAGGCGCACCGGCAGCTTTTCACGCGCGCCCGCGCCGTCGCCGCTGGAGAACCAGCCGCCGACATGGCGCATTCGATCCCAGGTAAGGCTCATTCGACGACCCTCCGTGCTGCGCACTGCGGGATTCGCCTTGGGGCGGCCCGGCGGAGCATTGGAGCACCCACCGTGCTTGCGCACTGCGGGATTCGCCTTGGGGCGGCCCGGCGGAGCATTGGAGCACCCACCGTGCTTGCGCACTGCGGGATTCGCCTTGGGGCGGCCCGGCGGCTCATGCTCCCCCCTGCAATTCGGCGCCGGCGTCATGGGCCATGGCCTGCACGGCTTGGACGAAAACCTGCGCCCGGTGGCCGTAGTTGTCGAACATGTCGAAACTCGCACACGCTGGCGACAGCAGCACGGCGTCGCCGCTGCGTGCCTCGCGCAGGGCCAGTGCCACTGCCTCGGCCATATCGCTGGCGTCCAACAGGGTCACGCCGGTGGATGCGAGGGCGGCGCGGATCAGCGGCGCGTCGCGCCCGATCAGCACCACGGCGCGGGCCACCCGGCTGATCGGTGCGGCCAGCGGGGTGAAATCCTGTCCCTTGCCATCGCCACCGAGGATGGGGACCAGCCGGCGCTCGGCGCCCAGGCCGGCCAGCGCCGCCACGGTGGCGCCGACGTTGGTGCCCTTGCTGTCGTCGAAGAACTCGACCTCGTTCAGGATGCCGACCGATTCGACGCGATGCGGCTCGCCGCGGTACTCGCGCAAACCGTAAAGCAGTGGCGCTAGCGCGCAGCCGGCACTGGCAGCCAGCGCCAGCGCGGTCAGCGCGTTGACCGCGTTATGGCGCCCGTGGATGCGCAAGGCCTCGGCCGGCATCAGCCGTTGCAGATGCAAGGCTTCGGCGGCCTGGCCCTTGCGGATCTTGATCGTGGGGTCGAGTTCCTGGGCCCGCACCAGCCAGGTCATGCCGTGCACCTGTTCAAGTCCGAATTCGCCCGGCTGTAGCGGCATTCCACCACCGACTGTGGTGCTGCGGCGCACCGGGCGGCCTTTGACGGGCGCCGGCAACATGGCCATGACCTGTGGCTCGTCGCGGTTGAGCACCATCAAGGCCTGGGTTCCGAACACGCGGGTCTTGGCCTGTGCATAGGCGGTCATGTCGCCGTGCCAGTCCAGATGGTCCTGGCTCAGATTGAGCACGCAGGCGGCGCTGGGCTCGAAGGCGGTCGCACCCTGCGCATCGCCGGCCAGCGCGGGGGCAGCCATGTCGGCCAGTTGGAAGCTCGACAATTCGATGACCCAGACCTGCGGCAGGGTTTGCTGGCTCAGCCGGTCGGTCCACGTGTCGAGCAGCGTCGGGCCGATATTGCCCGCCAAGGCTACTGTCTTGCCGGCGCGTTCTATCAGTTGCGCCGTCAGCGATGCCACCGTGGTCTTGCCGTTGGTGCCGGTGATGGCCAGGATGTCGGGTGCGTAGCCGTCTGCGGCCCGGCACTCGGCCAGCGCCTGGGCAAACAGATCGAGCTCACCCCATACCGCAATGCCGGCGTCCCGCGCCGCATCGGTCAACGGTGCGACCTGCGCCGGACTCAGGCCCGGGCTCTTGAGCACCAGGGCCGGCTGGACTTGCGCGAGCAGGGCGGCATCGGGTGCGGCGCTGACGAACGGGGTATCAGGCCACTCCTCGGCCAGGCGCGCGCGCTGTGGTGGATCGGCGCGGGTGTCGCTCACGGTGACGCGTGCCCCTGCGCGGGCGCACCAACGCGCCATCGCCAGGCCGGAACTACCCAGGCCCAGGATCAGCACTGTGGTGTCTTGCAGATTCACCATGGGTTCAACGCAGCTTCAAGGTGGACAGGCCCACCAGACACAACAACATGGTGATGATCCAGAAGCGAACCACCACCTGGGATTCTTTCCAGCCGGTCTTCTCGAAATGGTGGTGCAGCGGCGCCATCTTGAGCAGGCGCCGGCCTTCGCCGTGGCGCCACCGGGTGTACTTGAAGTAGCTGACCTGCGCCATCACGGAGATGGCTTCGACAACGAAGATGCCCCCCATGATGGCGAACACGATTTCCTGACGCACGATCACCGCGATCGTGCCCAGCGCGGCGCCGAGTGCCAGCGCGCCCACATCGCCCATGAATACCTGCGCCGGATGGGTGTTGAACCACAGGAAGGCCAGGCCCGCGCCCGCCATCGCGGAGCAGAAGATCAGCAGCTCGCCAGATCCGGGGATATGCGGGAACAACAGGTATTTGGAGAACACCGCGCTGCCGGTGACATAGGCGAACACGCCCAGCGCCGAGCCGACCATGACAACCGGCATGATGGCCAGGCCATCCAGGCCGTCGGTCAGGTTGACGGCATTACTCGAGCCGACGATAACCAAATAGGTCAGCACGACAAAACCGAGCACGCCCAGCGGGTAGCTGATTTCCTTGAAGAACGGCAGCAGCAGCCCGGCCTTGGGCGGCAGGCTGAGATCAAAGCCGGACTGCACCCAGCGGATGAACAGTTCGAGCACCCGCATGTTCGAGTTCTCCGAGATGCTGAACACCAGGTACAGCGCCGCGAGCAGCCCGATCACTGACTGCCACAGGTACTTTTCCCGCGAGCGCATGCCCTCAGGGTTTTTGTCCACCACCTTGCGCCAGTCGTCGACCCAGCCGATGGCCCCGAAGGCCAGCGTGACCATCAGCACGATCCAGACGAAGCGGTTCGATAGGTCCATCCACAACAGCGTCGATACCGCAATGCAGATCAGAATCAGCACTCCGCCCATGGTGGGCGTGCCGCTTTTGGCCAGGTGGGTTTCCATGCCATAACCTCGGATCGGCTGGCCGATCTTGAGCCGGGCCAGATTGCGGATCACGGCTGGACCGGCAATCAGGCCGATCAGCAGGGCAGTCATCGCCGACAGGACGGCGCGCAGCGTGAGGTATTGGAAAACGCGCAGAAAGCCGAATTCCGGACCCAGCGTCTGCAGCCATTGTGCGAGGCTCAGCAGCATGTGGCATCTCCGGTGGTTTTGGCCTGGGTGGGGGCCTGGTGGGTGAGGGCGTCGACCAGCTTTTCCATTTGCATGAAACGCGAGCCCTTGACAAGAATGCTGGCGTAGTCGCCTGCGTGTTGGCGCGCTGCGGCGATCAGTTCGTCCATGGTCGCGAAATGGCGCGCGCCGGCAAACGTCCTGGTGGCGTGGGCGGACAACTCGCCCAGCGTGAACAGTGCATCGATGCCCAGCGCATGCGCCCGGGTGCCGACCTGCGCGTGGAACAGCGGACCCTGGTCTCCGACCTCGCCCATGTCGCCGAGCACCATCAGGCGCGGCGCCGGCAGACTGGCCAGCATCGAGAGCGCCGCATCGACCGAGTCCGGGTTGGCGTTGTAGCTGTCGTCGATCAGCGTGCAGGCCTTGCCAGCGAGGTCCAGCGCCACGGACCGTGACCGTCCCTTGACTGGCTCGAATACCTGCAGGCCATCGACGATGGCCGTCAGCGGTGCGCCGGTTGCCAGGGCGCAAGTGGCGGCCGCCAAGGCGTTGTGCAGGTTGTGGATGCCAGCCATGCGCAAGACGAATTGCAGTGAGCCTGCAGGCGTGCGCGCCTGTACTTGCCAGGCGCCGTCGTGCCAGGCCACGGCCGTACAGGCCACGTCCGTCAGCGGCGATGGGTCGGCCGCGGGCGTGGCCGAAAAAACCATGCAGCGGCGTGGACCGGCCATGCCGCGCCACATGGCTGCGAAGGCGTCGTCCTGCGGGAACACCGCCACGCCGTCGATGGGCAGCGCGTCGATGACGGCGCCGTTCTCGCGCGCCACGGCCTCGACCGTGGCCATGAATTCCAGGTGTTCACGCTGGGCGTTGTTGATCAGCGCCACGGTGGGTTGGGCGATGGCAGCGAGTCGGGCGATCTCGCCCGGGTGGTTCATGCCCAGTTCGACCACGCCAGCGCAGTGGTTCTGGCGCAGGCGCAGCAGCGTCAGCGGCAGACCAATGTCGTTGTTGAAATTGCCCTGGGTCGCCAGCGAGGCGTCACCGTGCCAGCTGCGCAAGATGGCCGCCAGCATCTGGGTCACCGTGGTCTTGCCGTTGCTGCCGGTCACTGCGATCAGCGGCAGCGTGAACTGTGCGCGCCATCCGCTGGCCAGGTCGCCCAGTGCGCGGCGCGTATCGGCCACCACAATGCCGGGCAGGGCGGCCTGCTGCAGCGCGTCGGCGTTGCTGGTCAGGGCGGCTGCCGCGCCGGCCGTGCCAGCCAGGGCCAGAAAGTGATTGGCGTCGAAGTTCTCGCCCTGGATCGCGACAAACAGGTCACCCGCGCGCAGACTGCGCGTGTCGGAATGCACGCGGCTGATCAACTTGCGCGGGTCGCCGTGCAGAGTGGCGCCGGGCAACCAGCGCAGGGCTTGTGCGAGTTCCATCATGGCGCCACTCCAGTGGCCCGTTGTACCAGCGCCGTACGCACCTGCGCCAGGTCCGAGAACGCTAGTCGTTCACCGGCGACCTCCTGGTAGTCCTCGTGGCCTTTGCCGGCGACCAGCACCACGTCGGCGGGGCTGGCCTCGCGCACCGCCATGGCGATGGCCTGGGCGCGGTCGACCTGCTGATGCGCGCCGGCATGGCCGCTCAGTGCCGGCATCACCTGGTCGATGATGGCTTGCGGGTTTTCGTTGCGCGGGTTGTCGCTGGTCACGATGATCTGGTCGGCGGCACGGGCAGCGATGCCCATCAACGGGCGCTTGCCGGGGTCGCGGTTGCCGCCGCAGCCGAACACGCACCACAGGCGTCCGGTGCGTTGCTGCGCCAGCGGACGCAGGGCCTGCAGTGCCTTGTCCAGCGCGTCCGGTGTGTGGGCGTAGTCGACGGCGACCAGTGGCATGCCGGGCAAACGCACGCGCTGCATGCGACCGGGCACGGGCGACAGCTTGGCGCAGGCGCCAACGGCCTGGGCCAGTGCTATGCCCAGCGTGCGCATGGCGGCGATCACGCCGAGCAGGTTGGAGACGTTGTACTGGCCGATCAGGGTGGTCGCCAGCGCATGCGACTCGTCGCCTTCGACGACATCGAATACCAGGCCATCGCCGGCGATCCGGATGTCGCGCGCCTGCAGCCGCGCCGGTACTTCACAGGAGACGCTCCAGACATCGAGGTCGCGGCCGTCCAGCAGTTGCAGCAGTTCCTGGCCCTTGGCATCGTCGATGTTAACCACCGCCGCCTTCAGTCCGGGCCATGTGAACAGCCGGGCCTTGGCGCGCCAATAGGCCTCCATCGAGCCGTGGTAGTCCAGATGGTCTTGCGTGAAGTTGGTAAAGATCGCGGTATGAAACTCGGTGCCGTCCAGTCGGTGCTCGTCGATGCCGATCGACGACGCTTCCAGTGCGCAGGCAACCAGTCCGGCGTCGACGAATTGGCGTAATCTGGCTTGCAGCAGTACCGGGTCGGGTGTCGTCAGTCCGGTGGCGATGATGTCAGCCTGCAGGTCGTCGTCTTCGGCATGGGCGGCCGGCGGGCGGCCAACACCCAGGGTACCCACCATGGCGCAAGGATACGCCGGCGTCAGCGATGGGCTGGACAGGGCTTGCGCCAGCCACCAGGCGGTCGAGGTCTTGCCATTGGTGCCGGTGACGGCCAGCATCTGCAGCGCGCGCGATGGCGTGCCGTAATAGGCGCTGGCAATCAGTGCGCTGGCAGCCTTGAGGCCGCGGTAACTGGCCACGCCGCTATCGGTCAGGGCATGGGCTTCGAGGCCTTCGCGTTCGACCAGGCAGGCCGTGGCGCCTTGCGCCTGCGCCGCCGGCACGTGGGCGCGCGCGTCATGGGCAGCGCCCGGCCAGGCGATGAATCCGTCGCCTGGTGCCACCTTGCGGCTGTCGGTCTGCAGCTGCCCGCGGACATGCTGGTGCAGCCAGGACGCGGCGAGTTCGGGTGAGTGCAGTTCCTGCATCACAGGCTCTCCTCCACTGCGGTGACGATCTGGGGTTTGACCGCCATGTCGGGGGTCACGCCCATCAGGCGCAAGGCCTGCTGCACGGTTTCGCTGAACACCGGCGCCGCCACTTCGCCACCGAAGTATTTTCCGGCGCTGGGCTCGTCGATCATCACTGCGACCACGATGCGCGGCTTGTCGATCGGTGCCATGCCGGTGAACCAGGCGCGGTACTTGTTGGTCGCGTAGCCCTTGCCGACCTGCTTGTGCGCGGTGCCGGACTTGCCACCGACCGAATAACCGATGGTCTGCGCGCGCTGGCCGGTGCCGCCCGGCCCGGCTGCCATCTGCAGCATCTTGCGGATCGCGGCCGCGTTCTGGGCCGAGAACACCGGCACACCGATGGCCGGCTCCGGGCTCTTGATGATGGTGGCCGGGATCAGGCTGCCGTCGTGTGCGAACGCGGTGTAGGAGTGCGCCATCTGGAACAGCGAGGCCGACAGGCCGTAGCCGTAGGCCATGGTCGCCTGCTCAACCGGCTTCCAGGTCTTCCAGGGCCGCAGTCGACCGGTCACCGCGCCGGGGAATTGCAATTGGGGCTTCTGGCCGTAACCGAGCGCGGTGAAGGTGTTCCACATCTCGTGCGGACTCATCTTCTGGGCAATCTTCAGCGCACCCACATTGCTCGATTTCTGGATCACGCCTTCAACCGTCAGCGCGCCGTAGTCGTGGGTATCGCGGATCGTGAAGCCGCCGATGCTGAAGCGACCCGGTCCGGTCTCGATCAGGGTCTGCGGCTTCACGCGACCTGCCTCGAGGGCCATGGCCACGGTGATGGGCTTCATCGTCGAGCCCGGCTCGAACACATCGGTCAGGGCCCGGTTGCGCAACTGCTCGCCGGTCAGGCCGCTGCGGTCATCTGGCGAAAAGCTCGGATAGTTGGCCATGGCCAGGATCTCGCCGGTGATCGCGTCGATTACGACGACACTGCCGGCCTTGGCCTTGTTGGTGGTGACGGCGTCGCGCAGCTTCTGATAGGCGAAAAACTGGATCTTGCTGTCGATGCTCAGCTGGATGTCCTTGCCGTCCACCGGCGGTACCTGCTCGCCCACACCTTCGACGACCCGGCCCAGCCGGTCCTTGATGACCCGGCGCGAACCGGCACGCCCGGCGAGATCCGCGTCGAACGCCAGCTCGATGCCTTCCTGGCCCTTGTCCTCGATGTTGGTGAATCCGACCACATGCGCGGTGGCTTCGCCCTCCGGATGCTCGCGGCGGTATTCCTTGCGCTGGTAGATGCCTTTGAGACCGAGCGCTTCGATCTGCTTGCCCACCGACTCGTCGACCTGGCGTTTGAGCCAGACAAAGGTCTTGTCTTCGTTCTCGAGCTTGCGCTGCAGGCTGGGCAGTGGCATGTCGAGCAGCTTGGCCAATTGCTTGAGCGCAACCGGATTGTCGCGCGGCACGTCTTCGGGAATCGCCCAGATGCTCGGGGCCGGGACGCTGGAGGCCAGGATCAGGCCGTTGCGGTCGATGATGCGCCCGCGGTTGGCCGGCAGTGCCAGCGTGCGTGCGAACCGCACCTCGCCCTGGCGCTGATAAAAGTCGTTGGCCAGCACCTGGATATGCACGGCACGCGCAGCCAGTACGGTAAATCCGATCGCCGCCAATGCCACCACCAGCTTGCTGCGCCAGACTGGCGTGCGGCTTGCCAGCAGCGGGCTGGAGGTGTAGGGAATACTCTTGCGGCTCATGACCAGGCCTTCGCGCAACGCGCTGCGCCATGACCCTTGGGAGCGGCCCTACGGGTCATGGCAACCTCCCGGAGGCGGCGCGGGCGGTGCCGTCGGCGGCGGAGGTTGCCGGGGAGGCGCTGGCGTCGGAGTAGGCGACGTAGTGGGTGATGGCCGGGGTGGCGGGGCGCATCTGCAGTTTTTCGCGCGCCAGTTTTTCGACGCGTTGTGGCGTGGCCTGGGCGCGTCGTTCGACCTGCAGGCGGTCGCGCTCGGTGTCAAGGCGGCGGCCTTCGGAGTTGGCGCGCTCCATGGCGGTGAACAGGCGACGCGACTCGTACTGCACGTTTACCAGGTACAGCGCACTGGCCATTACGGCCAGCAGCAGGACCAGATTGAGTCGGGTCACTGGACGACCCTCCGTGCTGCGCACTGCGGTATTCGCCTTGGGGCGTCCCTGCGGCTCATGCGTCCGTCCTTTGTGCCACGCGCATCACGGCGCTGCGCGAGCGGGTATTGCCGGCGACTTCGCCGGTGGACGGCTTGGTGCGTGCGAGCGCGCGCAGGCGCAGCGGTTTGGGCTGCGCGAAAGGAACCCGGCGGTCAACCTGTTCGCGCGCGTGGCTGGCAATGAACTGTTTGACGATGCGGTCTTCGAGAGAGTGAAAGCTGATTACGACCAGCATGCCCTGGGGTTGCAGTACGTCGATGCTGGCAGCTAAAGCTGTCTGCAAGGCTTTAAGCTCGGAGTTGATGAAAATCCGAAAAGCCTGAAATGTGCGCGTTGCAGGGTTCTGGCCCTGCTCGCGGGTTTTGACCGTGTCAGCCACGAGCTGGGCCAGCTCGGTGGTGGATGAAATTGCGCCCCGTTCCTGTCGGCGAGCAACAATCGCCTTTGCAATGGCGCCAGCAAACCGTTCTTCACCATAGTCACGAATCACCTCCGCAATTTGATTGACTGGCGCATCGGCAAGCCATTGCGCAACGCTTTGACCTCGTGTCGTATCCATGCGCATGTCCAGTGGCCCGTCGAAACGGAAACTGAACCCACGCGTGGGGTCGTCTATCTGGGGTGAACTCACACCCAGATCCATGAGGATGCCGGCGACCGACCCCGCACCCAGCTCGTCCAGCTGGTCGAAACCCTGGTGCCGGATGGAGAAACGCGGATCGTCGATCTCTGCCGCACTGGCTATCGCCTGCGGATCCTTGTCGATTGCGATCAAGCGGTCCTGCGGACGCAGTCGCGACAGGATCAGCCGACTGTGACCGCCGCGGCCGAAGGTCGCATCGACGAATGTCTGCGGCTGCGCGCTCTGCGGCTGGCCGAGCAGCGCGTCGACCGCTTCGTGCAACAAAACGGTGGTGTGGATCAACCCGGTGTTCACGTTCGGCATTCAAAAGGAAAAGTCCTTGAACACATCGGGCATTTCGCCCTGCATGGCCTTGGCTTCCTGTTCATCGTAGGTCGCCTTGTCCCAGAGTTCCAGATGGTTGCCCATGCCCAGGAGCATGGTTTCGCGGGTGATGCCGGCGGCCTGGCGCAATTCGGGGGACACCAGCACCCGGCCCGTGCCGTCCATGTCCACATCCATGGCGTTGCCCAGGAAGATGCGCTTCCACCACTGTGCGGACATCGGCAGCGCCGACACGCGGTCACGGAATTTTTCCCACTCCGCCCGCGGAAAAACCATCAGGCATCCGTGGGGGTGGCGGGTGATCGTCAGTTGGCCGCCGTCAGCTCCGCCCAGGGCGTCGCGATGCCGGGTCGGCACCGAAAGGCGACCCTTGGCATCCAGATTTAACGATGAAGCCCCTTGAAACACGACGATAGACCCTTGGCTGTGGAAACCTGCCCGAAATGGCTTTGGCCTGGCACCAAACACCACTTAATTGCACTTTTTTGCACTGTAGCAGCATTTGCAAGGGATGCGACTCGCATCGCGTGAAATTTTTCCAATGAAATCAAGGACTTAGAAGGCAAATTGCAGCCAAAACGGCGGCAAAACTCCTTCTAAATTAATAACTTACGGCGATTTATGAAAGTAACGCTTGAGACTGACGCGGGCCAGACGCGTATTGCCTACAGGATGTAACGGGACAGGTCTTCATCCTGACTGAGCTCCGCCAGGCGTGTATTGACATAGGCTGCGTTGACCACGATGGTCTGTCCGTGCAGCGTACTGGCTTCGAAACTGACCTCTTCGAGCAGGCGTTCCATCACCGTGGACAGACGGCGCGCGCCAATATTTTCCGTGCGTTCGTTGACCTCGAATGCGATCTGCGCCAGCCGTGTCACTCCGTCGGGCGCGTAGTCGATGGTGACGTTTTCGGTGGCCAGCAATGCCTGGTACTGCTTGACCAGCGAGGCGTGCGTCTGGGTCAGGATGGACTCGAAATCCTGGATCGACAAGGGGCGCAATTCGACGCGGATCGGGAAGCGGCCCTGCAACTCGGGAATCAGGTCGCTAGGCTTGCTCAGGTGAAAGGCGCCCGACGCGATGAACAGGATGTGATCGGTCTTGATCGCGCCGTATTTGGTCGACACGGTCGTGCCCTCGACCAGGGGCAGAAGGTCGCGCTGCACACCCTGGCGTGAGATTTCGCCGGCGTTGCTGCCCTCCGAGCGCGAGGTCACCTTGTCGATCTCGTCGATGAACACGATGCCGTTCTGTTCGGCGGAGAGCAAGGCCTGTGTCTTGATGTCCTCTTCGTTGACCAGCTTGGCCGCTTCCTCGTCCTGTACCTGCTTGAGTGCCTCGGCCACCGGCAGTTTGCGCGTCTGGCGTTTGTGCTGTCCCATCTGGCCAAACAGGCCACGCAGTTGCTCGGTCATTTCCTCCATGCCGGCAGGGCCCATGACCTCAAGCTGCGGGCTGGACTGGTTCAGATCGATCTCGATTTCACGCGCGTCGAGCTGGCCTTCGCGCAGCTTCTTGCGAAACGCCTGCCGTGCAACGCTCTCGGGCTGGTCGGGCGCGCGTTTGCCGCCTTCCTCGCCGCGCGGCGGTGGAATCAGGATGTCCAGAATCCGCTCTTCGGCCGCATCGAGCGCGCGTTCGCGTACCGCTGCCTTGGCCGACTCGCGTGTCTGCTTGACGGCCACGTCGGCCAGGTCGCGGATGATCGAGTCCACATCCTTGCCGACATAACCCACCTCGGTGAACTTGCTGGCCTCGACCTTGATGAAGGGCGCATCCGCGAGTCGGGCCAGTCGCCGTGCAATCTCGGTCTTGCCCACGCCGGTAGGGCCGATCATCAGGATGTTCTTGGGCGTGATCTCCGCGCGCAGGCTGCCTTGTACCTGCTGGCGGCGCCAGCGATTGCGTAGCGCGATCGCGACCGCACGTTTGGCCTGGGTCTGGCCGACGATGTGCTTGTCGAGTTCCAGGACGATTTGTTGCGGGGTGAGGGAGGACATGTTCATAGGCTGACGCTCGGTGAGCGCTCTCGCGGTTTCAGACGGGGACCGGATCGTGGACGGTCAGGCCAGGGGCACTGCACCGGCGCACGGCAGTCACGGCAGGGTTTCGATGGTGTGGTGCATGTTGGTGTAGATGCACAACTCGCCGGCAATCTCCAGCGACCTGCGCACGATGTCGGCCGCAGGCAGCTCGGTATGGTTCAGCAAGGCCATGGCCGCGGCCTGGGCATAGGCGCCGCCGGAGCCAATGGTCACGATGCCGTTTTCCGGCTCCAACACGTCGCCGTTGCCGGTGATGATCAGTGAGGCGTCCTTGTCGGCGACGGCCAGCATGGCTTCGAGCCGGCGCAACACCCGGTCGGTGCGCCAGTCGCGTGTGAGTTCAATCGCCGCGCGCACCAGATGACCCTGGTGCTTCTCGAGTTTGGCCTCGAAACGTTCGAACAGCGTGAAGGCGTCGGCAGTGGCGCCGGCAAACCCGGCCAGCACTTTGCCGTGGTAGAGCTTGCGCACCTTGCGTGCGGTGCCCTTGATGACGATGTTGCCCAGTGTGACCTGGCCATCGCCGCCGATCGCGACGTCGTAGCCGTCGGCGGTTTTGCGTCGCACGCTGATGATGGTGGTTCCGTGAAATTGTTCCATGATTACTTGTTGTCCGGGGCCTCAAGCCCCGCTACCGGAAGATGCGTGGCGGCAAGCTCAGCGTGAGCGCATCACGACCCTGGAATGTTCGTGAATGCCGACCACGCCGAAGAATGCGGCCACCAGTCGGTGCAGATCGAGGAACTGCACCTGACAGCCGTTATTTTGAAGATTGGCCGCCCAGTTCAACATGCTGCCGGCCGCCGAGAAATCAACCCGTACCAGATTGGCGCAGGACACGACCAGGCGCGGCGCCCCGTTGCGATCGAATTCCAGGCGTTTGATGGCCTCCGCAGCGTCACCCAGAATTTCGCCCGACAACTCCGATACCGCCGCCTGAGTCGATTCAATACCCATGAGCACAGTCGGCGCCTGCTGCATATTGCCGCGTCCGCCAGATGAGGCGGCCAAGCCGCCACGGTCGGTATCTGCTGTGCCTCTGGCACCCGTCTCCGACGGATCATCCGTCATGTCGGTGAAACTGCTGCGCACTTCCTGCCAGGTCGGGGGCGACACCTCGAACGTGACACAGTAGTCCAGCGCAACCAGTTCGAACGCGTCGCGCATGCCCATGATGCGCAGCGCGTCCAGGCGCAGCCTCCAGGGCCCCTGGCCAATGGTGCGGTCGCCGCAAGGTGCGCAGCGCCGCAGTGCGGTTTCGAGCATCTGGACGCCCGAAAAATGCAGGTCCACCGGTGTGCTGCACCATTCGGCAAACAACTCGCCCATGGCGTCGACGGCCGCCACATTGATCTGCTTGAGCGATTCCCAGTCAATGAACCAGGGCGCAGCCGCATTGGCGATGGCCAGGCGCAGGTCGTCCACCGACCCTGCGGTGAAGTGACTCGGGCTGCGCCACAGGGGATCGGCCATCAATCGCGACGGCAAGGTCCGCACCATGGCGCTGGCGTTGTTGAGTCCGAGGTTGGCGGGAATCGAGAACCAGGCCGGCGCCGAACGACCGAAGCGTTCGGCGAATTCGATTGCGGCCACATCGAAATGACCTTGCCGACCAGTGGCCCGGTAAAGGTCGAGCAGGGCCATGGCCCAGCGCAAGGCCTGGTCGGGTTTGGCATCGGCGTTCGACAAGGCTGTCTGCAGGCTCGACTCGGCGCCGCCCTCGTCGCCGTTGGCAAAGCGGATGGCGGCTTCCTCCAGATCGGCGTCGGACATGCCCTCGATCCATTCGACCGGCGCTGGGCGCGAGTGCAGAAAGCCGCGACCGGTAACGGGTGCCGGTTTGACGGTCGCAGGCTCAGCGGACGGGTCTGCAGGGGGGTCTTCAGCACCCGCATCCGGTCCGAAGCCGGAGTGACTCAGGGTGGACGGGAAATCGGTAGCTTCGGCCTCGGCCATGGTCCGTTCGGGCCGCATCGGGCTCAGCCGGGTCGGGGCGTAGGACCGATCCGATTCGGCGTCCTGCGGCGAAGCTGCATCTGGTTTGGCCTTTGGAGTCGGCGTGGCCGAGGCGGGTAGAGGTGTGCCGCTGCTCTTGCCCTGCCACCACTGGTCGGACATCTGGGCTTCGATTTCGTCGATCTTCTTGATCGTCATCGCCCGGTCGTCCGGATTGGACGGCAAACTGCTCTGGAAATACGATGGCCTGCCCGCGAGATCGGGATTGGCACCAGGATCGCGACTGCGCACTTTGCGCAACTGGTCGAATTCGCGCTTGCGCACGAAATCGTTCTGCCGCTTGCGCTCAATCATCTCCTTGAGCGCCTGCTTGCTATAGCCGGCCTCCGGCTCCGGATCCTGCTTGTCGAGGTCCGTCCAGTTAGTCGTCGGATTGCGGACGAATTTGGCGACCTTGGACAGGAGGCTGGAGTTGTTGTCTTTCGCTGACATCTTCGGTTCGTGGTGTGCCAAAGATTCTACGCGCCAGCGAGCACCTGCCCGGGACTTGGCTAGTCGCCGAACATCTTCTGCTTGAGCTCGCGGCGCTGCTGGGCCTCGAGCGACAAGGTCGCCGTCGGGCGGGCCAGCAGGCGGCCGACGCCAATCGGCTCGCCGGTTTCGTCGCAGTAGCCATAGTCGCCGGCATCAATGCGCCCGATCGATTGCTCGATCTTCTTGAGCAACTTGCGCTCGCGGTCGCGGGTGCGCAGTTCGAGGGCGTGTTCCTCTTCGATCGTCGCGCGGTCGGCCGGATCCGGCACCACGACCGTGTCTTCACGCAGATGCTCGGTGGTTTCGCCGGCGCTGGCCAGGATGTCGCGCTTGAGGATGGTCAACTTGAGCCGGAACACAGCGAGCTGCTTCTCGTTCATGTACGCATCGTCGGACATGGCCAGCAGTTCGGCGTCGGTCAGTTGATCGACCGACTTGGTCTTCCAGTTGTTCGCCAGCTTGGGATCTTTGTGGCTGGACGTGGGCAGCGGCGGGATGATCACCGGGGTTGCGGGCAGCGGCGCATAGCTGGCCTTGGCGGCGGTCGAGGCGACCGACTGGGCCATCGAGGGCACGGTCAGCGAAGCCAGGCGCGACGATGGCCGGCCGGTACGCTGTGGCACGCCGGAGGCGGACATGATCGTGGTGGGGGGCATCACACGGGTATCGGACTTGCTCGCTGTGGAGGTGGATTCGGCCTTGCTGGCGGCTTTCGTAGGACTGGGCATCGTTCTCGGGGTCTGCGCGGCGCTTTTGGCCGCAGGCTTCTTGACAGGGGTGGCGGACGCTGACTTGGCTGCCGGTTTCTTGGCAGCACTGGTCGCTGGTTTTGTCGCCGGCTTGGATGCTGTACGGGGCACCGGGGTCTTGGCCACGACTTTGCTCGTGGTCTTTTTGGCGGCGGACGACTTTGCCGCCGTCACAGTCCCCTTGGCAGGTGCTTTTTTTACGGCCGGTTTGACCTTTGCTGGCGTGGCTTTCACTTCTAGACTCCTCACAGAACCTGTCTATCCATGGCTGCAGAAGTCAGACTTGTCAACGACTGACGACTCCATCCCCTGATGGCAGGGTTGATTTATCCCCCGCCACACTGCGCCCGCGGATTGCGGACCCTGTCTTCGGCGGGCGAGTGTACCCGTTATCGCCAGCGCGCCCAAAAAATTGCCGAGACAGCGTCTATTTGATGGGCAGAACCAACACCTGTGGACTGCGGCCTCAAATCAGGCATTGCTCCAAGCCCTGCAACAAAATGTCCTTGGGCAGGTCGATGCCGATGAACACCATTTTGCTCATGCGCGTTTCCTCCGGTACCCACTCCGGGCCCAGGTCGCTGCCCATGAGCTGGTGCACACCCTGGAAGATTACCTTGCGATCCGTGCCCTTCATGTGGAGCACCCCCTTGTAGCGCAACATGCGCGGGCCGTAGATGTTGACGATCGCGCCCAGGAAGTCCTCCAGCTTGGCGGCATCGAAGGCGCGCTCGGAGCGAAAGACAAAGCTCTTCACGTCGTCGTCGTGGTGGTGGTGGTGACCGCCGCCGCCGTCGCCGTGTTGGTGCGAGGGATGGGCGCAGTGCTCACCTTCGGCATGGTCATGCGCCTGATCGTGGCCATGGTCATGGCTGTGGTCGTCGTCCTTCAGGAAGTCCGGATCGATTTCCAGCTTGGTATTGAGGTTGAAGCCGCGCAGATCGAATACATCCTTGATAGGCACTTCGCCGAAATGCACCGCCGTTTGGGGTGCGCGCGGGTTCATGTGCTTGAGGCGGTGCATCAGGGCGTCGACCTCGTCCTGGGTCACCAGATCGGTCTTGCTGATGAAGATCTGGTCGGCGAAGCCTACCTGGCGCCGCGCTTCCTGGCGGTCATTGAGCTGGGTCCCGGCATGTTTGGCATCGACCAACGTCAAGATCGAGTCGAGCAGATAGCTTTCGGCGATTTCCTCGTCCATGAAGAAGGTCTGCGCCACCGGCCCTGGATCGGCCAGCCCGGTGGTTTCGATCACCACCCGGTCGAAATCGAGTTCGCCGCGGCGCTTCTTGGCGGCCAGGTCCTGCAGCGTGCTGCGCAGGTCTTCGCGGATGGTGCAGCAGATGCAGCCATTGCTCATCTGGATGATCTGTTCCTTGACGTCGGAGACCAGGATCTCGCTGTCGATGTTTTCTTCGCCGAACTCGTTTTCGATCACGGCGATCTTCTGACCATGGGCTTCGGACAACACGCGTTTGAGCAGCGTCGTCTTGCCTGAGCCGAGAAAGCCGGTGAGGATGGTGGCGGGAATGAGACTCATGGAGGGCTCCTGACGGTTCAAGACCTGCTTGCGCGCGATCCGGGCCCTGGAGTGGGCCGGCACAAGCAAAAAAGCAAGGTTGGGAGTGTACCCAGCATTTGCAAGTGCCTACTTGCGCATGACCATCAGGCCCTTGAGGTATTCACCTTCCGGAAAACGCAGCGTCATTGGGTGGTCAGGGGCGCCGCCCAGGTGACCAAGTATGAATCCGTCGACCTCGGCGTCGGTGCCGGCGGAGCCCACGATCTTGTGGAACAGATCCACGCTGATGCCACCGGAGCACGAGAACGTGAACAGATGGCCGCCCGGATTAAGCAGCTTCAAGGCCAGTCGGTTGATGTCCTTGTAGGCGCGCGCCGCCCGTTCGGCGTGGGCGATAGTGGGCGCAAACTTTGGCGGATCGAGCACGATGGCGTCGAATGTCTGCCCGGCCGCGATGTATTGGCGCAAGGCCTGGTTGACGTCGGCTTCGCGCAGTTCCCAGCGCGTGGCGTCGAAGCCGTTACGTTCCAGATTGGCGCGAGCCAGCGCCAGCGCAGGGCCCGACGAGTCGATCGATGTGACATGGCGAGCGCCGCCAGCCAGCGCCGCGACACTGAAGCCGCCGGTATAGCAGTAGCAGTTGAGTACGGTGTCAAATCGCAGCTGGCGCGCGCTTTGGGCAAAACGTGCGCGGCTGTCGCGCTGGTCGAGGTAAAAACCGGTCTTGTGCCCTTGGGCAATATTGAGCCCCAGTTGCCAGTCGTGTTCGCGAATGACCAGGTCCAGCGGGCCGTCGCCACGCAGCCAACCGGTTTCCTCCGGCAGGCCTTCAAGCTTGCGGCTGCTGGTGTCAGAGCGTTCGTACAGGCGTGTGAGCCCCGTGTGGCGCAACAAGGCGTCGGCCAGCACCGGCTTCCAGCGCTGGGCGCCGGCGGACAGGAACTGCGCGACCAGGGTGTCGCCATAGCGGTCCACCACCAGACCGGGCAAGCTGTCCGACTCGCCGTGCACCAGCCGCATGGCGTCGCTTTTAATGTCGAAACGCGTGCGTGCGGCAATGGCCGCCGCACAGGTGGTGTCGAAAAATTCAGGGTCGATGCGCTGCTGCGCATCAAAGCTCCAGGCCCGGGCCCGGATGCGCGACAGCGGGCTGAAGGCTGCCCATGCGAGGAACGTGCCGTCGTGGGATTCCACCCGCACGGTTTCGCCGGAGTCGGCGCCACCCCGCGCGATGGCCGATTCGAAGATCCAGGGGTGGCGGCGCAGCAGCGAGCGCTCCTTGCCAGGGTGCAGACGTAAGACTTTCATGCCGTCGATTGTCGGCCCTGCGTCGCCGCCGTCGCCCCGCGGGTGTCGCGATCGGCCTGCTGCCGGGCCCGCATACCTATTGCGGCCCGGACAGCTTGCGCCGGGCGCGCGGGTGGGCCGCGTCGTAGGCTTTGGCCAGGTGCTGAAAATCGAGCCGCGTATAGACCTGGGTGGTGGTGATGTTGGCGTGTCCCAGCAGTTCCTGCACGGCGCGCAGATCGCCGCTGGACTGCAGCAGGTGGCTGGCAAAGGAGTGGCGCAGCATGTGGGGATGCACCGGCGTGGGTAGACCGGCCCGCTGGCTGCGCCGTTGCAGGCGTTGCCAGACCGATTGCGCGCTCAGTCGGGTACCGTTGCGGCCGACAAACAAGGCCGCTTGCGGCGCGCGCAGCGGCAAGGCGCGCAGCGCCAGCCAGGCCGTCACCGCGACGACGGCTTTGGCGCCGATCGGCACGCTGCGCCGTTTCGAACCCTTGCCCAGCACATGGGCCTCGCCGGCATCCAGGTCGAGCCAGCCGCGCGCCTGTGCCCCGGCCTGCACATCCAGACCCACCAGTTCACCGACGCGCAGACCACCGCCGTAGAGCAACTCGACGATGGCGGCATCGCGAGCTTCCAGCCAGCTGTCGGCGCTGTCGTCGTGAAACCCCGCCAGTTGCACCGCGTCGTCGACGCTCAAGGCCTTGGGCAGTGGTTTTGCCGCCTTGGGCGCGTGCACGTCCTGCGCCGGATTGGCGGAAATCAGGCCTTCACGACCGAGCCAGGCATAAAAACCGCGCCAGCCCGACAGAATCAGCGCGATGCCGCGCGGGCTGCGGCCCTGGCTGTGCATCTGCGCCACCCAGCGCCGCACATGGGTGTGCTGCACCTCTGCCAGCGGCACGCCGGCATCGGCTGCGAGGCGGCACAGTCGGTCGAGGTCGAGCGTGTACAGGATGACCGTGCGATCGGCCAGGCGTTTCTGGACCCGCACATACGTCAGATAACGCGTCGCCAGCGGATCGTCGGCGGCGGCGGGCGCCTGCTTGTCGTGCGGCTCGGGCATCTGCGGACGCCGGCTGGCGCTGATGTTCAGGCCGGACGCAGCCGGTCAAGTGCCGCGCTGGCGATGTCGGCGACGTGCTGCAGGAAATCGGTTCCCATGCCGCTGTTGAAGCGCTGCCCGTCGGGGGAGGACAACACCAGCATGCCGAAGGCCGGCTGCTGACCGGCTGAGCCGGGTTCGCGCAGTGTCAGCAACGCGATGGACGCGGCGGCGGATGGATCGGGCAGCCAGGTCACCGCCTCGAAGCCAGTATTGACGCCGCAGAACGGCTCGGTCAGGGAACTGGCGAACAGTTTCGCGTCTTCGGTGACATCGCGTGCGAACTCGGCCTGCTGGTGCGCCTCTGCCACGCCCCAGACCTTGATCGTGACCTGGGGCACCGCAAACTGCTCGCGCACCTGTTCGACGATCTGCGCCGGCACTTGCGCCGCATCCGCGCCACGGAACAGCGAAGCCGACCAGCGCAGCAGGCGGTCGGACAACAAGGCGTTTTCGTTGCCGTGGCGGATCATGTCCATCAGCCGGTGCTCCAGCAGCTTGATCTTGTCGCGCAACATTTCGGCCTGGCGTTCCTGCAGGCTGACCGCACGCTTGCTGTGCGGACTGGTCAGATGCACGCTGGCCAGCATCTCGGCATGGCGCTCGAAAAAGTCCGGCGTATTGGCCAGGTAGTTGGCGATGTCGTCTTCGGTGATCGGATTGGTGAAGGTGGAGTTGGTCATGGTTGTTCAGGTAAAGCGATTTCGCCCTGGAATACGGTTTGGGCCGGGCCGGTCATCATGACGGCGCTGTCGCCGCCGTTCCACGCGATCGTCAGCCGGCCGCCGTGGGTGGTCACATCGACCTGCGCATCGAGCAGGCCCAGTCGGATGCCGGCCACCACGGCTGCACAGGCGCCGGTGCCGCAGCTCAGGGTCTCGCCGGCACCGCGCTCGAACACGCGCAAATGGATGGTGTTGCGGTCAACGATCTGCATGAAGCCTGCGTTGACCCGCCGCGCAAATGCCACGTGGCCTTCGATCAGCGGGCCCAGTTTTTTCACGTCGGCCGTGGCCACGTTGTCAACGATGGTTACCGCATGCGGATTGCCCATGGACAACACGGCCAGATCAACGGTGCATGCGCCCCCGTCACTATGCAAGGTCAGCGGCCACTGTTGCCAGTCGCCGCGCTCCAGCGGCTGCAGGCCTTGCGCGGCAAACGGGATGGCATCGAGTGCGAACACCGGCGCGCCCATGTCGACCGTGACCCGGCCGTCCGAAGCGTGGCGCAGCGTCAGCACGCGGTTCATGGTCTTGACCGTCACCGTGTCCTTGTCGGTCAGGCCGTGGCTGCGCACATGGACCAGGAAGCAACGGGCGCCGTTACCACAGTGCTCGACCTGGCCGCCGTCGGCGTTGTGGATGACGTATTCGAAGTCGATGCCCGGGCCGGGCGAAGGGCGCACGCTCAGGATCTGGTCGGCACCCACGCCGAAATGGCGATCGGCCAGCATGCGGTAGTGCTGCGGGCCCAGGCCGAGCAAGGCGCGCGTCTCGTCGAGCACGACAAAGTCGTTGCCCGCGCCTTGCATCTTGGTAAACGGGATTCGCATCGCGGGATTATCCCCCGAAGCCTGTTGATGGCCGGGGCCTGCAATTGCCGGCAAAATGCCGACATGGTCAGACCCACCCAGCTATTGCATGCGCAGCGCGAACCGGCGCCGACCCGGCCGGCGGCCACGGTTTTGCTGTTGCGCGATGGCGCGCAAGGCATCGAGGTGCTGATGACGCGTCGCTCGCTCACGGCCAGCTTTGCGCCGGGGGCCTATGTCTTTCCGGGTGGCGGCGTCGATGCGGCGGACGCGCAAGCGCACTCCCATGCCAGCCGGCGTCCGGGCCAGAGCGATCTGCACCTGACCCAGGCGATTGCCACGATCCGCGAGAGTTTCGAGGAGCTCGGCGTCCTGCTGGCGCGCCGCGCCGACGGCAGTTCACCTGTTGATGCCGACATCGCGGGCATGGACCGCAAGGCGGCATTCGTGCCCCAGTGCGTTCAGCGGGGTCTGGTTCTGGCGGCTGAAGCGGTATTCGTGCTGGCGCACTGGATCACCGACCGGGACCTGCCACGCCGTTTTGATGTGCCCTTTCTGGTGGCCCGCATGCCCGAGGGCCAGTCGCCTGTGGCCGACGAAACCGAGCAATTCGAGCCGATCTGGGTGCGCCCTGACGATGCCCTCAAGCGCCATGCGGCGGGCGATTTCTTCATCATCTTCCCGACCATTCGTAGCCTTGAGCGCCTCAAGAGGTTCGATTCGGTGGACGCGGTGTTGCGCGCCTGCGCCGTCGACGAGCAGCCGCTATGGACCAGTTGCCCGCGTGCGGGCTGGCTGGCTGGCAAGGAGATGCGCTACATGGAGCATGAACAACCGTATGGCGAGTTGCAGCTGGTCTCGCCGGACGGGCAGATCGTGCACCACCTCGATTGGCGCACCGGCCAGCCTGTGGCATTGCTGCGCAATGTGATGCGGCTGACCGCGTCCAATCCCGGCGCCATGACCGGGCCGGGCACCAACAGCTATCTGGTCGGCGATCCGGCAACCGGTTACATCGCCATCGATCCGGGGCCGGCCGATGCCGAGCACCTTGAGTGCCTGTGGCGGGCCGCGGGTGGCGACATCCGCATGATCGTCTGCACCCATTCGCATCCCGATCACGCGCCGGGCGCCCGGCCCTTGCAGGCCCTATGCACGCCACAACCGCCCATCATGGGGCTGCCCAGCGCCGCGACCGCGCGCGCCGCCAGCGAATTCGTGCCCGACCAGGTGCTGGCGGACGGCCAGGTATTGCGCCTGGGCGGCGGCGATGACGCCACGGCGCACTGCCTGCGCGTGATCCACACGCCCGGTCATGCGGCCAATCACCTGTGCCTGGTGTTGTTACAGGACGGCCTGCTCTTCAGTGGCGACCATGTTCTCAACGGCAGCACGACGGTGGTCGATCCGCCGGACGGCGAGATGACAGCCTATCTGGAATCGCTGGACCGGTTGGCGGCCCAGTGTGCGGCGCTGCAGATCGAATACATCCTGCCGGCGCACGGCTATGTGCTGGCGCGGGCGGCGCAGGCGATCGCCGCTCTCAAGGCGCACCGGCTCAAGCGCGAGGCGAAGATCCTGGGCGTGATGCGGGCACAGCCGAACGGCACGATGGACGAGTGGGTGGAGCGCGCCTACGACGATGTTCCGCCGCGCCTGTGGCCGGTGGCCAAGCGCTCCTTGCTCGCCCATGTGCAGCGCATCGAGGGGTTGGCGCCGTGAACGTCAATACAGGCCTGAGCGGCTGGGCGCGTCGCCCGACGCTGATGTCCGTCTAGAGTTCGAAGTCGCTTTGCCGTTCGCGCAGAACGTCCAGAAGCAGAGGCCGGACCTCACCCATCCAGATCGCCCGGTCGCGGTGATCGACCAGATCGTTATCGCTGATTGGGTGGATGAAAAGCACCAGACCGGCGCGGCGCATGGCCAGCCAGGGAATCAGTTCACCGAACAGTGCCGGCTTGAATGCGAGTTGGCAGCTCCAGTCGGGGTGCGGACCCACCGGCTTTTCGTGTACGCGGCCGAGCTTGATCGTCGGGAACTGCTGCGCGGCGGCCTCGCACAGGGCGCGGGCTTGCTCAAGAGTGTCGGGGCCGAAGTAGACGTGGGCGTGGAAGCCGCGGATGGTGGGGGTGGGGTTGGTCATGGTAGGCCTTTGGTCCGGAGATGGAAGATCAGATGCGGTTTTACTACGTCGTTGGTGCCATTGATGCCGTCTGACCATCTGTACAGAAATTTTTTGTTCTCATTCTCCGGAGGGCGAAAGCTTGCAGGGGTGAATGTCGGTAGATGGCAGGTAGCTGACGCACGGCCAAGCGTCTCCCGTACCCGCATCCGGGTACAAGCTGAAGTACGACCTCGATCGGCGAACGTCTCTTCAAGACTGGCAAGAGTCACTCGACATTTGGATCTGCCTGCTCTATGGCAGTCGTAGCTGGTGCAGGCTGGCAGTCGGCAATGTGGCGATGAAGTCGTCGGGAGGGATACCGGCACCCGACCAAGAGCCCCCGTTCCCGGATGACGGTTTTCCAGCGAGCTCAACGTCATCGCTGCGATTCTGGACGCGCAGGCGATCGAACGTAGGGCACCTCGCTATACTGCGCGAGCATCATTTCCGCAACATCCATGCCCATGTCCACGCCTCGGGCCGCCCAGAGGCCACGAGGGATGCCGTGTGAAGCGCCTGAATGCAATTGCGCTACTATGCCGATGGCAGCTTCAGCGGTGCCCCGGCCTGCGTCAACGCCGGGGCTCGGCTTCAGCCTCACCCTTGACCCAGAGGAGACCGACATGCGCTTCACCAAGGAAGAGGGCCACTTCAAGACCCGGGCGCAAGCCCTGGCAGAGATCGCCAGCGTCGGATGGCATGGGCTCGAGCGGACCTTCTCTGCTGAAGACGAACTGCACTGGCACGACTTCGATGCCGTGGTCTACATGCTGAAGGGAACGGCCAGCGCCGAATTCGAGGACGGCACGGTAGAGCATGCGAGCGCGGGCTGCCGCATCGCCGCACCGGCGGGCGTCGTGCATCGCAACGTCGGCGCGGACTGGCACGGCATCATCGCGTTCCCCGTGCACCCGTCCCAACTCACCCAGCCGGTGGACAAGCCTTTGGCGAGCCGGTCATGACGATTCCGCAGACTTGCTATGCCAAGACCGGAAGCGGTCTGCGCATCGCCTATCAGCAATGGGGTTCCGGGCCGCCGTGCCTGATCGCGCCGGCACTCATCTCGAACATCGAGATCGCGTGGGAGCACGAGCTCTATCGCCGCTGTCTGGAGCGCTGGGGCAAGTTCATGACCTGCGTGATATTCGACAAGCGCGGCATCGGCCTGTCGGACCGCTTCGACGAAGTGCCCACGCTGGAGGAACGCATCGAGGACATGACCTGCGTGATGGACGCGGTGGGTTGGCAGCAAGCGCACCTGCAGGGCAACTCCGAGGGTGGGTTGATGGCTCAGCTGTTCGCGGCCAACCATCCCGAGCGGGTGTTGAGCGTCGGGTTGCTCAACTCCGTCGTGCCGCGCAAGTACCGACCCCTGATTCGTGCCCGCTTCGAGGAGGGCGACGCGCCGATCCCCACGACCAAGGAGATCAGCGAGCGGTTCATGAAGATCGCAGAGTCTTGGGGCGAGGACCACACCTTCATGCTCGACTACGAACTGCCCAGCCAGAATGGCAACGAAGGCGTGAACCGCTGGATCGCTCGACTGTGCCGGATGTCGGCCAGCCCGCGGGATTTCCGCAGGCAGTTCGACAGCCTGGTCCGGCTGGATGCCGGCGATGCCCCGGAACGCATCCGCGCGCGCACGCTGGTGCAGAACACCAAAGGCGACCGGGTGCTTCCGGCTGCGGGCGGCCGTGTGTTGGCCTCGGTGATTCCAGGCGCCATCTACGAAGATATCCCCGGCGATGACCACTTCGCCTGGTGCATGCCGATTTGGCGTACGACCCTGGACCGGTACATCGAGTTCGCGACCGGCCAGCCCCTGCCCTACACGGTCGTGCGCAAGTTCGCAATCATCCTGTGCACCGACATCGTCAACTCGACCAAGCAGGCTGCGGCCGCCGGCGACACCGCATGGCGCGAGACGATGGAGGGGCACGACCGGGTGACGCGCGACCTGGTCGGCCGCCATGGCGGGCAGGTCGTCGGCAGCACCGGCGACGGATTGCTGGCCACCTTCGACGTGCCATCGCAGGCGGTGTCCTGCGGCGTCGAAATGCTCAAGGCATTGGCCGACATCGGTTTCACCATCCGCGCAGGTGTGCATGCCGGAGAGATCGGCATCATCGAAGGCGACATCACCGGCATCGCGGTGAACCTGGCCACACGCGTGTCACAGAAGGCCGCCGATGGCGAGTTCTGGGTCTCATCGCCGGTGCGCGACATGATGCTCGGCGGCAGCACCGCCTTCGCCGATCGGGGCCAGCACGTACTCAAGGGGTTCGATGAACCCTGGCGGCTCTACTGCGTGGGCCGAAGCTGATTTTGTGGCCGGCGCTCACAGATGGCGAGCCGGCCAGGGCCGGCAATCGAATTCATCGCGTTGAAGTGCCAGAGGGCGGACCCTGATCGCCGCCCAGCGGCGCTGATATGCAGCCGTCCCGATCCTGAACCGAGGGGTCGCGAGGCATCGATCGTCAATGTCTCTTGTTGGAGAGCATTTCGACAGCCCCACCGGCGGCCCGGGGTCGATTGTCGGCCTACGCGAATAGCGGCTGACCGGCTCTCCGTTTCATGGAACTGGACCACCAGAAAGCGCGTGCTCGCCACCGACTCCTTACGCAGCGAAGCGGCCGGACAAGTCGCCACCAGCCATTTCCCTGAATGGCGCGTGACCTACGTTCTCTGGGCAGACCTTCGCTGAATTGGCTGCCCTTGTGCGCATCTTTCGAATCGGGATTTGACCTCCATCGCAGGGGGACTTGAGCAGATGGGGTCAGAGCCCGATTCCCGCGAACGGCAATGATGCGGGAAGAATTGCTGGGGAATCGGGATCCGACCCCATGGAATTAAATGTGTGAAGCCCACCGATAAGCCGGATTCTGTGCATGACGGTTGCCCGCCATGTGACTGTCATTAATCTGGGCCGCTGGTCACCCAACGGCTCGGTGCTACCTACCCGCACACACCCCGGGGGCCCCGGGTAGGGGGCGCAGCGAACTGCGCGTCCCAACATGTGCCTATTTGGTATTGCTGCGCGTAGAGATTGCCCGTTTCACCCGGCGTTCGGGTTGCCCCGTCCGCCGACTCGTCTCTGTTGCTCTAATCCTCACCTTATGCCATGGGCTTGCACCCATGGTTTTCAGTGGACAGCCGTTAGCTGCTACGCTGCCCTTTGCAGTCCGGACGTTCCTCCAGTGCGGTGTTTCCACCCGACGCCGAGACGTCGGCCTTGCGCACCCGACGCCGAAGCGTCGGATACCGGGGCTTGCACCAGCGACAGTCTGGTGAGCTTCACGCCGCGATTATCCACTCCTGAGACAATGGCGTGCAATCAACCCGAGGAGAGCTCACGATGAAGACCGACAACATCCTGCAGACGATTGGCAATACGCCGCACATTCGCATCAACCGGCTTTTTGGTGCCGGCCATAACGTCTGGATAAAGTCCGAACGCAGCAACCCGGGTGGATCGATCAAGGACCGCATCGCCTTGTCGATGGTCGAGGCGGCGGAAAAAAGTGGCGCGCTCAAACCCGGCGGCACCATCGTCGAGCCGACCTCGGGCAATACAGGTATCGGCTTGGCCATGGTGGCGGCGGTCAAGGGCTACAGGCTGATTCTGGTGATGCCCGACAGCATGTCGGTCGAGCGCCGGCGCCTGATGCTGGCCTATGGCGCCAGTTTCGACCTGACACCGCGCGAGAAGGGCATGAAGGGCGCGATGGCCCGCGCCGAGGAAATCGCCGCATCGATTCCTGGCGCCTGGATTCCGCAGCAGTTCGAGAACCCGGCCAACATCGAGGTCCATGCGCGCACTACGGCTGCGGAGATCCTGGCCGATTTTCCGGACGGCCTCGATGCGCTGATCACCGGTGTCGGCACCGGTGGCCACATCACCGGATGCGCCCAGGTGCTCAAGGCGAAATGGCCCGGGCTCAAGGTGTACGCGGTCGAGCCGGCGGCCTCGCCGGTAATCTCGGGCGGCGCGCCGTCGCCGCATCCGATCCAGGGCATCGGCGCGGGTTTTATCCCGACCAATCTGCACAAGCACTTGCTCGATGGTGTGATCCTGGTCGACGCCGAACCGGCGCGCGAGATGGCGCGGCGCTGTGCGCGCGAAGAGGGCATGCTGGTGGGCATTTCGTCGGGTGCGACGCTGGCGGCCATTGCGCAGAAGTTGCCCGATCTGCCCGCTGGGGCGAAGGTGCTGGGGTTCAACTACGACACCGGCGAGCGTTACCTCTCGGTCGAGGGTTTTCTGCCGGCCTGATGTCGTTTTAGTGTCGTGCGCCGTAGCGAGATCGCGGCGCGCGGTGCCCCCTTGTTGCCATCCCCGCGTGCGCGCGGGTGAGCCATTGCCATGATTCGTCTGACAGAACTGAAGTTTCCGCTTGAACACCAATACGCCGACCTGGAGCGGATGGTGCTGCAGACGCTGGCCGTGCCTGCGCAGGCCGTGCAACAGATCCATGTGTTCAAACGCAGTGTGGATGCGCGCAAAGCCCAGTTGCTGGTGGTCTACGTAGTCGACGTGCAACTGGTGGATCCGGCATTGGAGCTGCAGGTGCTGCAGCAGCTGAGCGCAAACGCCCATGTCAGCAAGAGTCCGGACATGGCCTATCACTTGCCTTGCACCGCCCCGGCAGACGCGGTCGCCGACATGCAGTGGCAGCGCCCGGTAGTGGTCGGTTTTGGCCCCTGCGGCATTTTTGCCGCGCTGATACTGGCCCAGATGGGTTTCAAGCCCATTGTGCTCGAGCGCGGCCGCAAGGTGCGTCAACGCACCAAGGACACCTGGGGTTTGTGGCGCCAGTCGGTGCTGGACCCGGAGTCGAACGTGCAGTTCGGCGAAGGCGGGGCTGGCACTTTTTCGGACGGCAAGTTATGGAGCCAGATCAAGGACCCGCGCTACCTCGGACGCAAGGTCATGGCCGAATTCGTCAAGGCCGGCGCGCCCGAGAACATCCTGGTCGATTCCCATCCGCACATCGGCACCTTCAAGCTGGTCAAGGTGGTGGAACACATGCGTGAACAGATCATCGCCATGGGCGGCGAGATCCGCTTTCAGCAGCGGCTGGTCGACTTGTATCTGGACGATGCCGCGCCCGATGCCCAGGGGCGGGGCCGGCGTGTACGCGCGCTGCGCGTGCACGATCTGGCCAGTGGCACCGAATACGAGCTGCCGACCCGCCATGTGGTGCTGGCGCCGGGCCATAGTGCGCGCGACACCTTTGTCATGCTGCATGCGCGCGGCGTGGAGATCGCGGCCAAGCCGTTTTCGATCGGTTTCCGGATCGAACACCCGCAAGGCGTGATCGACCGTTCGCGCTGGGGCCGCCATGCGGGTCATCTGGCGCTGGGTGCGGCCGAGTACCGGTTGGTCCACCATGCCGCCAACGGTCGCTCTGTGTACAGCTTCTGCATGTGCCCTGGTGGCACGGTGGTGGCCGCGACGTCGGAGGTCGGCCGGGTGGTCACCAATGGCATGAGCCAGTACTCACGCAATGAGCGCAATGCCAATGCCGGCATCGTCGTGGGCATCGATCCGTCCGACTTCCCCACCGACGCCGCGCGCATGCGCGCCGCGCTGGGTGAGGAGGTGATTGCGCCAGGCGCCGATGCCAAGGGGCATCCGCTGGCCGGCATTGTGTTGCAGCGCGAGCTGGAGTCCCAGGCCTATCTTTTGGGTGGCAGCAACTACCGTGCGCCGGGGCAACTGGTGGGAGACTTCCTGGCAGACCGCGCGTCGACCGCGCTCGGCGGGGTCGAACCTTCATACAAACCCGGTGTGGAACTGGGCCAACTGGGCACTGCCTTGCCGCCCTACGCGATTGACGCGATGCGCGAGGCCTTGCCGGTGTTCGGCCGCAAGATCAAGGGATTCGATATGCCCGATGCAGTGCTGACCGGTGTCGAGACCCGTACCTCGTCGCCGGTGCGCATCGGCCGGGGCGAGGATTACCAGAGTCTGAATGTGCAAGGCCTGTTCCCTGCGGGTGAAGGGGCCAGTTATGCAGGTGGCATTTTGTCGGCCGGGGTCGATGGCATCCGGGTGGCGGAGGCGGTCGCACGCGCTGTGCTGGCTGAGGGCTGAAGTCCGCGGACCTAAGCACGCGGCTGCACGGGTGCGATCAGGCGGGTGGGGCACTCTGCTCCGCGACGCCCCCGGCCTTCGGCCTCCTCCTTTATTTCGCTACGCAGAGCGCCCCACCCACCTGATCGGTAAGGGGCGTGCGTTGGGACGATGGTGCAGATGCGACAGGCTGCAGGATGGCAACTCTTTTCGGTTCATTCTTTTGGTTGTTCGGCTGTTTCCTGTCCCGCCGACAACAACAGCTACTGCCAGATGGGAAGGGTGAACGGCGGAGCGAAATAAAGGCGGAATCAATGGGCGAAGCCCATTGAGGGGGACATTCGCGGAGCCGTTCACCCTTCCCATCTGGCGCACCAGTGCCCGCCCAGACAAGTACCAATAGCGCCTCAAAAAATACAACAGCCGCCGGCAAAAAATGCCAGGCGGCTGTTGGAGAGCGTTGCGGCGCCCAACCCAGGCGTAGCAAAGTGAAGAAGCGTTCAGCCGCCCGGTGCGGAGTTCTGCAACGCCGCGATGCGTTCCTCGATCGGTGGGTGGGTCGAGAACAACTTGCCGATGCCGCCGGCAATGCCCATGGCGGCGACGCTCTTGGGCAGTTCGCCCGGCGTCATGCCACCGAGGCGGGCCAGGGCATTGATCATCGGCTGGCGCCGGCCCATCAGTTTGGCGGCGCCGGCGTCGGCGCGGAACTCGCGCTGGCGCGAGAACCAGGCCACGATGATGGCGGCGACAAATCCGAGCACGATGTCGAGCACGATGGTGGTGACCCAGTAACCGATGCCGGGGCCGGACTGTCGGTCGTTGCCCTTGTTCAGGAAGCTGTCGACGGCGTAGCCGATGACCCGGCTCAGGAACACCACGAAAGTGTTCATGACGCCCTGGATCAGCGTCATCGTGACCATGTCGCCGTTGGCGATGTGGGCCACCTCGTGGCCGATCACCGCTTCGACTTCCTCGCGCGTCATGCCTTGCAACAGACCGGTGGACACCGCCACCAGGGCGGAGTTCTTGAATGCGCCGGTGGCAAACGCGTTGGGTGCGCCTTCGAAGATACCGACCTCGGGCATGCCGATGCCGGCGCTGTTGGCGAACTTCTGCACCGTCTGCACGATCCAGGCTTCATCGGCATTCTGTGGCTGCTCGATGATGCGCACGCCTGCGCTCCATTTGGCCACCGGCTTGCTGATCAGCAGCGAGATGATGGCGCCACCAAAACCAATGAGCAGCGCGAAGCCGAGCAGCGCGCCCAGGTCCAGACCGTTGGCTGTCAGGAAGCGGTTCAAGCCCAGCAGGTTGGCAACAATGCCCAGCACGACTACGACGGCCAGGTTGGTCATGACAAACAGCAGGATTCTCTTCATGGTTGCGTTCAGGATGAGGTCTATTGACCGGTGGCACGGATGGTAGAGGCAAAGGCGCCGAAATCAAGCCGCCTGTGCCCCGTAAGCCCACCCGACCTGCGGTTATTGAGGTGCAGCCAGGGGGCGCCGCGGTGGCCGGAATACGGCCGCATCATTGTAGAAATGGGTCTCGGCATTGGCCGGCCACCAGTTGGGCACGCCGAGCACCGGCAGATGGGCAAACGGCTTGGTCGCCAGATGCTCGCTGCGCAGGCCCTGCGCCACCCAGGCGTCGATATCCGCCACAGACCGCGCGTCTGTTGCGACCCGATACACGTGTGCGGTCATCGGCTTGCGCGGCTGGGTCAGCTTCTCCAGCAGCGCGTGGCCAAACAACAAAAGCTCAGACTGGTCCCACAAGGGGCGCAGCCGACCGAACAAGTCCTGCCATTGCTTGGCTTGCAAGGCTTCCCACAAGTTATCGGGGGCGATGAGGAAAGCGGCGTTTTCATCGAACACGGTCAAGGCATCGCGCACCGGTCCGCGCACCGGGCGCACGCCGTCCGCTGCGATGTGGGCCGACTGCAACTGGTTCAGCCGCCGCTTCGTGGCCGGAAAGCGGATCCAGCACAGGCCGTTGAAGAAGTCATGCAGGCCTTCGCGCGTGGGGCAGTGGCCGGTTTGCGCGATGAACGCTTCGTAGGCCGTGCCGGCGGGCAGATCGGACTGCGCTACGAACTGCACCGGTGCCGCAGCGGATTGGTTCAGGGCCTGCCACAGCGGGGTGCCCAGCGCACAGGCCTGGGCGACCCGCTGACCGGGGCTTCGGTACGGCGCCAGCCAAGGGCGATGCCATTCGATGGTTGTCCAGGGCGCGCCGTCGTCGCCCGCAGGCAACGGCGGGTCCGCATGCATAGTGCCGCTCACGCCGGCATCAGTTTCCACGGCAGCGTCTCGCCACCTAGCAGCGGTTTGAGTTCCGCGTCACCGAACGGGAAGTGGGTCGGTGTTTGCCAGTCCGTGCGCTGCAAGGTGCGGCTGCCGGTGTTGCGCGGCAAGCCGTAGAAGTCGGCGCCAAAGAAGCTGGCGAAACCTTCGAGCTTGTCCAGCGCATCGGCCGCGTCAAACGCCTGGGCGTACATCTCCAGTGCGGCATGCGCGGTATAGCAGCCGGCGCAGCCGCTGGCATGCTCCTTCAGATGCGCTGGATGCGGCGCGCTGTCCGTGCCCAGGAAGAAGTGCGGGTTGCCACTGGTTGCCGCTTCGACCAGCGCCAGTCGGTGGGTTTCGCGCTTGAGCACCGGCAGACAGTAGTAGTGCGGCCGGATACCGCCGGTGAAGATTGCATTGCGATTGAACAGCAGGTGGTGGGCGGTGATGGTGGCAGCAGTCAGCGCTCCGGCATCGCGCACGTACTGCGCGGCCTCGCGTGTCGTGATGTGTTCCATGACGATGCGCAGTTCCGGGAAGTCGCGCCGCAGCGGAATCAGGTGCTCCTCGATGAACACTGCCTCGCGATCGAACAGGTCAATTTCCGGAGATGTGACTTCGCCGTGCACCAGCAACAGCATGCCCTCGCGCTGCATGGCTTCGAGCACCGGATAGATATGCCGCATGTCGGTGACGCCGGCATCGCTGTTGGTGGTGGCGCCGGCGGGATACAGCTTGGCCGCAACCACCGGTGCGGGGGCCGATCCGTCGCGCGTGGCGCTGGCGCGGGCGATCTCGGCCGGGTCAAGCCGGTCGGTCAGGTACAAGGTCATCAGCGGCGCGAAGTCCGTGCCGGCGGGCACGGCGGCAAGAATGCGCGCGGCGTACGCCAGTGCCTGCTCCACCGTGGTCACCGGCGGCCTGAGGTTGGGCATGATGATGGCGCGTGCGAACTGCGCCGCCGTGTGTGGCACCACCGTGGCCAGTGCCGCGCCATCGCGCACGTGCAGATGCCAGTCGTCGGGGCGGGTCAGTGTCAGGGTCGTGCGCGCGTCGCGCGAAGTGGATGCAGGCATGGTGGGAACTTTGGTTGGGGCGATTCAGGTGGCGCTGGCGGATGCGGACAGCAGGTAATCCCACAGGGCCTGGGTATTGGTGCGATGGTTGTTGGCCTTGGCTTTGCCGTTGGTGGCCACCGGTTTGCCATTGGCCGCCGAGGTACGTTGGCCTTCAGCGGGGGTGGGGCGCTCGCGGTAGGCGCGGATTTCCATCGTTAATTGCAGTGTGTTCATGTCGGCCGGCAACGCGCTGACCAAGCGTCGGGCGCGCAATTCCTTTTTCGCAGCGCTGTGGGGCAGGAATGCCACGCCATGGCCTTCGACCGCCATGGCCTTGAGGCCTTCGGCCATGTCGGTCTCGTAGACCCGGTCGAAATGGATAGGCGCCGGCGACTGTTTGAGAATCAGTTCGACCATCTGACCGAGGTAGGCGCCGGGGGCGTATCCCAGGTAGGGCAGAGGATTTTCGGCGCGACCGGGAAGCAGGAACAGCGGCGTGCCGTCGGCCTGCGGCTTGGAATAGGGCGCGATCACCTCTTGTCCGAGATTGACCATCTCGAAACGCTGCGGGTCGAGCTGAAACGGGTGGGCGCTGTGGTGGTAGGCGATCAGCAGGTCGCAACTGCCTTCGACCAGGCGCAGCACGGCATCGTGCACGTTGAGTGCGATCAAGCGGCTCTTGATCGGCCCGAAACGCTCGCGCAGATCCGAGACCCAGGCGGGGAAAAACGTGAACGCCAGTGTGTGGGGCACGGCAAACTCGATCACGTCCTGCTCGGTGGAGCGGTGACTGCGCAACATGGCGCGGGTGCTTTGCAGTGCCTGCAGCATCTCCAGCGACTGGTCGTACAGCGTCTCGCCGGCTGGTGTCAGGCGCGTCGGGTAGGAGCTGCGGTCGACCAGGTCGGTGCCAGCCCAGGCTTCCAGCGATTGGATGCGCCGGGAAAAAGCGGGCTGGGTGACATGGCGCAACTGCGCCGAGCGGCTGAAACTGCGGGTTTCAGCCAGGCTGACGAAGTCTTCAAGCCATTTGGTTTCCATGGGGGAATTATGCTGCGCGGCGTGTTCGCCGGTCCGATGTGGCTCAGGCCGCAGCGCCCGGAAAAATCCACAGCAGACCGGCGGTCATGGTGAGGTAACGCAGGAATTTTCCAATCGCCATATAAAACAGGCAAGGCCAGAACGGCATGCGCAACCATCCGGCGACGGCACACAAAGGGTCACCGACCAGGGGCAGCCAGGACAGCAGACAGGCCTTGGGGCCCAGCCGTTCGAGCCAGCGCAGGGCGCGCACATGGGATTGCGAGTCGCGGTATTTGTCGACCACCTGGTGGGTGCCAAAGCCCATCAGCCAGGTCAAGGCGCCGCCGAGCGAATTGCCGGCGGTGGCCACCAGGATGGCGGGCCAGAACATGGCCGGATTGATTTTGACCAGCGCAAACACGGCGGGCTCCGAACCCATCGGAAGCAAGGTGGCCGAGATGAAGGAGATCACCAGAATCGTGCTCAGGCCGACTTCGGGCAATGCCAGCAGGTCGATCAGGTGTTCAATCCAGGTGGGCATTGGGCTGCAGTATAGGCAGGCGACGCTGGTGCGCTGCGGCGTACGCCCCGGTACGGGGTCTGTTGCGTTTCAATTGCTGAAATTTTGGGCAGTTAGAATCAAATCCCTGCGCATTTCTGCGCAGTTTTTTCCTGTTTTCTCCCGCCGCTTTACCGAAAGCCTCCGAACGCATGCAGATCGGTCAGTTCGCGCTCGCCAACCGTTTCATGGTCGCCCCGATGGCGGGCGTGACGGACCGGCCTTTCCGTCAGTTGTGCCGGCAGTTGGGGGCGGGTTATGCGGTCAGCGAAATGGTCACATCGCGGCGCGACCTGTGGCAGTCGCTCAAGACTTCGCGCCGCGCCAATCACGATGGCGAGCCCGGACCGATTGCGGTGCAGATCGCCGGCACTGAGCCGCAGATGATGGCTGACGCCGCGGTTTACAACGTCGACCGTGGCGCGCAGATCATCGACATCAACATGGGTTGTCCGGCCAAGAAGGTCTGCAACAAGTGGGCTGGCTCCGCACTCATGCAGGACGAGGCGCTGGCCTTGTCCATCGTCGACGCCGTGGTGCGCGCCTGCGCCCCGCGCAACGTTCCGGTCACGCTGAAGATGCGCACCGGATGGTGCGATGCGCAGCGCAACGCGGTGCGGATTGCGCGTGACGCCGAACAGGCTGGCGTGCAGATGCTGGTTGTCCATGGTCGAACCCGCGAGCAGGGTTACAAGGGCGAGGCCGAATACGACACCGTCACGGCGGTGAAAAATGCAGTGCGCATTCCGGTAGTGGCCAATGGCGACATCAGCACGCCGCAAAAGGCGCGTGATGTATTGCGCCTGACTGGCGCCGATGCGGTCATGGTGGGTCGTGCGGCGCAGGGGCAACCCTGGATTTTTCGCCAGATGGCGCATTTTTTGGACACCGGAGGCGAGCTCGCACAACCGCTGGTGGGCGAAGTCCGGCGGCTGCTGCTGGCGCACCTGGAGGATCACTACGATCTTTATGGCGAACATGTCGGCGTACTCAGTGCGCGCAAGCACATCGGCTGGTATGTCCGGTCACTGCCCGGCGGCGAAGCGTTTCGCAGCGAGATGAACCGTCTCACCGACGTCCAGGCGCAGTCGAACGCCGTGGCCGATTTTTTTGATGCGCTGGGCGCGGTCATGGACCGGCTGCCCGTGCCCGCTGCCAGCGCAGAATCTCCCGCTATGTCCTTGGAAACTCCATGAGCAAAAAACACATCGAAGAGTGCGTTCGTACCAGCCTCGACGGCTACTTTCGCGATCTGCACGGCACCGAGCCGGACGGCATGTACGACATGATGGTGCGTGTAGTCGAGAAGCCCTTGCTCGAGGTGGTGATGCAGCAGGCCGACAACAACCAGTCCCGCGCCGCGCAGTGGCTGGGCCTGAACCGCAACACCTTGCGCAAGAAGCTGCTCGAACACAAGTTGCTCAAATAATGAATGGAAAGCCGACCGTGACCAATGCCCTGATCTCCGTATCCGACAAGACCGGAATCGTCGAATTCGCCACCGCCCTGCACGCATTGGGCATTGGCCTGTTGTCCACCGGTGGCACTGCCAGCCTGCTGGCGTCCAAAGGCATTCCTGTGCGCGAGGTGGCGGATGTGACCGGCTTCCCGGAGATGCTTGATGGCCGAGTCAAGACGCTGCATCCGATGGTGCACGGCGGTCTGCTCGCACGGCGCGACGTGCCGGCGCACATGCAGGCGCTGAACGACCATGGCATCGCCACCATTGATCTGCTGGTGGTCAACCTGTATCCGTTCGAGGCCACCGTGGCCAAGCCCGGTTGCACGCTGGAAGATGCCATAGAGAACATCGACATCGGTGGCCCGGCCATGGTGCGCAGCGCCGCCAAGAACTGGAAAGATGTGGCGGTGCTCACCGACGCGTCGCAGTATGCCGGCGTGCTCGAAGAACTCAAGCAAGATGGCACAGTGTCCGAAGCGACGCGTTTCGCGTTGTCGGTGGCGGCCTTCAACCGCATCAGCCAGTATGACGGCGCCATCAGCGACTACCTGTCACGCATCGGGCCCGATGGCAGCCACGCAGAGTTTCCCGGCCAGACCAACGGCCGCTTCGTCAAGCTGCAGGATTTGCGTTATGGCGAGAACCCGCATCAGCAGGCGGCCTACTACCGCGACCTGGTTCCGGCGCCGGGTTCGCTCGTCAGCGCCGATCAGTTGCAGGGCAAGGAACTTAGCTACAACAACATCGCCGACGCCGATGCGGCCTGGGAGTGTGTCAAAAGCTTCGCGCAGAACGCCTGCGTTATCGTCAAACATGCCAACCCCTGTGGCGTGGCGATCGGCGCCGGCCCATTGCAGGCGTACGCAAAGGCATTCCAGACCGATCCCACATCGGCTTTCGGCGGCATCATCGCTTTCAACGCCGCCGTGGACGGGCGGGTGGCGGAAGCCGTGACCAAGCAGTTTGTCGAGGTGCTGATCGCTCCCGAATTCTCCGACGAAGCACTGACGGTCCTGCGCGGCAAGCCGAATGTGCGCGTCTTGCGCATTGCCTTGCCAGCAGGCGGCGCCAGCGCCTGGGATCAGGGGCGCAACGCGGTGGACATGAAACGTGTCGGGTCCGGCATCTTGCTGCAGACCGCCGACAACCATGAGCTGGGCGAGTCAGACCTGAAGGTCGTCACGCGCAAGCAACCCACGCCGGCCCAGTTACAGGACATGCTGTTCGCCTGGACCGTGGCCAAGTACGTCAAGTCCAATGCCATCGTGTTCTGTGCCGACGGCATGACGCTGGGCGTCGGAGCCGGCCAGATGAGCCGGGTCGACTCCGCGCGCATCGCCAGCATCAAGGCACAACATGCGGGGCTGAGCCTCAAGGGCAGCGTCGTGGCCAGCGACGCGTTTTTCCCGTTCCGCGATGGCCTGGACGTGGTGATCGATGCCGGTGCCAGTTGCGTGATCCAGCCCGGCGGCAGCATGCGGGACGATGACGTCATTGCCGCGGCCAACGAGCGCGATGTGGCAATGGCCCTGACCGGCGTGCGCCACTTCCGTCACTGACGCCGGCGCATGGCGCCCGGATGCCTTTGTCAGGTAGCACGGGCGTGGCGCAACTCAGCGACCGTAGGGCCGGCCTTGGCGCAGATAGGGTGGCGCGGAGTGCCTGTGCGGCCGACAATTGTCGGCGCACGTTCAAAGCGTCTTGAACACGGCGCGTGCCGCCGCGATGGTTTCGGCAACGTCGGCGTCGGAATGTGCGGCGCTGACAAATCCGGCTTCATACAGGGCTGGCGCGAAATAGATTCCGTGTGCGAGCATGCCGTGGAACAGCCGGTTGAAGCGTGCGTTGTCCGACTTCATCACCTGCGCGTAGTTCTGGGGCAGCTGATCGAGCAGGAAGAAGCCGAACATGCCGCCCTCGCAGTCGCCGCAAAAAGCGACGCCCGCCTCCTTGGCTGCCGCGCTCAGACCGTCGACCAGGGTGCGCGACTTGCGCGCCAGGTCATCGTAGAAGCCCGGCTTGGATATCTCGGCCAGCGTCGCCAGACCGCAGGCCGTGGCCACCGGATTGCCCGACAAGGTGCCGGCCTGGTAGACGGATCCGAGTGGTGCCAGGTGCTCCATGACGGCGCGTTTGGCGCCGAACGCGGCCAGCGGCATGCCGCCGCCGATGACCTTGCCCATGACGGTGATGTCGGGTTCGAAGCCGGCAATCGCCTTGGCATAGACACTTTGGGCGCCGCCCAGGGCCACGCGGCAGCCGGTCATGACCTCGTCGAAGGTCAGCAAGGCGCCATATTCGGTACACAGCTCGCGGCAACGTTGCATGAATGCCACACTTGCGCGGACAAAATTCATGTTTCCGGCAATCGGTTCAATGATGACGCAGGCCAGTTCCTTGCCATGCAGCGCGAACGCTTCTTCCAGTTGCGTGATGTTGTTGTATTCGAGCACCAGTGTGTGCTGCACTACCTCGGGCGGTACGCCGGCACTGGTTGGGTTGCCGAAGGTCGCCAGGCCCGAGCCGGCCTTGACCAGCAAGGCGTCGGCGTGGCCGTGGTAACAACCCTCGAACTTGATCAGCTTGTGGCGGCCGGTGACGCCGCGGGCCAGCCGGATGGCACTCATGGCCGCTTCGGTGCCGGAGCTGACCAGGCGCACCATGTCCATGGACGGCACCAGACGCAGGATCGCTTCGGCCAGTTCGACCTCGCGTTCGGTCGGGGCGCCGAAGGAAAAACCTTCGAGTACGGCCGCCTGCACCGCCTGCACCACGCCAGGGTGGCCATGGCCCAGGATCATCGGGCCCCAGGAGCCGATGTAGTCGATATAGCGTTGGCCTTCGACGTCCCAGAAATACGCCCCCTGGGCGCGTTTGACGAATCGGGGTGTTCCGCCGACCGCCTTGAAGGCGCGCACCGGCGAATTGACGCCGCCCGGGATCACCCGTTGGGCGCGTGCAAACAGTTGATCGTTGGTTTCAGTGTTTGGTGTCATGTGCTGGCAAGTCGAAAAGTGCGGCGGCGGCCTGGTCTTCTTCCGAGGCTTCTTCGATATCCGTCTCTGGCTGGGCCCAGAACAGGCGGTCAGGGACGATATGGCCCATGCCGGGTCGAAAGCCCGCGGCCAGGCAGCGGTCGAGGTAGCCGAGCGCTTCCTGGACCGATTCGGCCAGGTCGCTGCCACTGGCCAGCAGCGCGGCCAGTGCCGCCGACAAGGTGTCGCCGGCGCCGGCAAACGTGGCTTCGAAACGCTCAAAACTCTCGGTGTACAACACGGCTTGCGGCGATGCCAGCGTGTTCTCGATCTGCTGGTCGGGCGCCAGGATGCCGGTCACCAGTGTGTAGGGGACTCCCATCTCGTTGGCCGCCCGGGCAATGTCGCGCGCTACCGGGCTCTTGTCGGAACTCCAGTCCGGCAGCAGCCATCGCCACAGCGTACTGTGGTTTCCAACCAACACGGTGGTTTGCGGCAATATCAGCTCGCGAAACGCATCCAGATACAGGTCGATCTGCACCTCGTCCCACCAGGAAAGGTCGGGCATATAGGCAATGACCGGCACGTCTGCATAGTCGGCGGAGATCTCGGCGATGGCGCTGAGACTCTCGGGTGAACCACAGAAGCCGATCTTGATGACCTGCGCCGTGACGTCTTCAAGAATCGTGCGTGCCTGCTCGGCCACGGCCTCATCGTCCATCGCGTGATGGGCGATGATTTCAGCCGTGTCGCGTGAATATGCGCCGGTGACAACCGGCAAGGCATGGGCCCCTACGGATGCGATGGTGTTGATGTCGCTGGCGAGTCCGCCGGCACCGCTAGGATCGTTGGCATTGAAGACCAGCACGCATGCTGGTTGGGCTGATTGCACATCGGTATCGGATGTGTCGTCGGGCAGAGCGGTGGACATGATCAGAACGGGGGTGCCGCTGAGGCAGAATATCGTGGGTTCCGGCACGTCAGGCGCGATTCGCCAGGACCGTCTCTATACAATGTTTGCATTCTATTCGAAGGCCCTTTAAGCTGTGAGCGAACCTAAAACCTGGATGTGTCTGATTTGTGGCTGGATCTATGACGAAGAGGCTGGTGCCCCTGATGACGGGCTGGCCCCCGGCACCTCATGGGCCGACGTTCCGATGAACTGGACTTGTCCGGAGTGCGGTGCGCGCAAAGAGGACTTCGAAATGGTTCAGGTCTGAAGCCTGCCATCGCAGGCGCATGGATCGGCTCGATGACCCGGTCCCAATTTCTGTGCAGGAGAGCAACCGCGTGAACCCTAACGGATCGACCTTCAAGGTCCTGGTCATCGATGACAGCAACACGATCCGGCGCAGCGCCGAAATTTTTCTCAAGCAAGGCGGCCATGAAGTCTTGCTGGCAGAAGATGGGTTCGATGCACTGTCCAAAGTCAACGACTATCAGCCCGACCTGATTTTCTGCGACATCCTGATGCCGCGTCTCGATGGCTACCAGACTTGCGCCATCATCAAGCGCAATGCCCGTTTCTCGCAGGTGCCGGTGGTGATGCTGTCATCCAAGGACGGTGTTTTCGACAAGGCGCGCGGGCGCATGGTAGGCGCGCAGGACTACCTGACCAAGCCGTTCACCAAGGATCAACTGTTGCAGGCGGTGGCGCAGATCTGCGCCAGCGTTCCAGGAGACGTGTGATGCCCATTCGCAACGTCCTGATCATTGACGACTCGAAGACGGAGTTGATGTTCCTGACCAACTTGCTTCAGAAGAACAACATGTTGGTGCGCACCGCCGAGGGTGCAGACGAGGCATTCAAGCGGTTGGCCGAAGCCAAGCCGGACCTGATCCTGATGGATGTCGTGATGCCGGGCCAAAATGGCTACCAGCTCACGCGTGCGATCAGCCGCTCGCCCGATTACGCGGGCATCCCCATCATCCTGTGTACCAGCAAGAGCCAGGAGACCGACCGGGTCTGGGGCATGCGCCAAGGCGCACGTGACTACGTCACCAAACCGGTCAACGCGAGCGAACTCCTGGCCAAGATCAAGGCGCTGGGCTAAGCGCCAAGCAAGAAATGGCCAATCGCGAAGCAATCCGGGAACTGCAGACGCGTCTGGCCAACCGGCTGCGTACAGCGCGCGACGAAGGGCTGTCCGTTTCCTGGCTGGCGGTTCGCAGTGCCGGCATGAACTACCTGTTGCCGCTGGCCCAGTCCGGCGAGATCTTTCCCATTGCTGCGGTGCAGCCGGTACCGTATGCGCAACCCTGGTTTCTGGGCGTGGTGAATCTGCGCGGCGGCCTGTATGGGGTCGTGAACATTGCCCAGTACGTGGCCGGTGAAACCGGCGTGCCCGCGGCGGGCGGCGCGCAGCGCAAGCCGGGTGCGGCGCAGGTCGTGGTCACGCTCAATGCCGCGCTCGATGTCAATTGCGCGTTGCTGGTCGACGAACTGGCCGGACTGCGAAATCCCCAGGTTTTTTCTGCAACCGAGCCAAGGGCGCCGGACGCGCCACCGTATTTCGGAAACCGGTTCACCGATGCCGGCGGCCAGTCCTGGCAGGAGATCAACATCCAGACCCTGTCCCAGCATCCCCGTTTCCTGAGCATTACGGCTCAGGTCCATTCCTGAGGCATCCACATGTCCGTAGACCGGCTCAAAAGTTTCTTCTCGAAAACAGTCGCCGATTCGAAGCATGGCGACACGGTCACGCATTCTGGCCACTCGACGCATTCTGGCCATTCCGAGCAGCATCTGTCGGGGCCGGCATCGTTGTCGCCCCAGGACCCGTCGGCCGCCGAGGCGACACGCACGCCGGACGGTTACGTGACGCTGCCCTTGATGGGCACGCGTGCGCCAGAGCAGCACCGGCAGGTGGTCAAGGTTGGTCTGATGCTCTCGGGCTTGCTGGTGGCGGGTGCCGCCGTGTTTGCACTCACGCTGCCGGATCCGGCCGGTGCACAGATTGGTCTGGCCATGCTGATCGCGCTGGCGCTCGCTGGCTTGTGCGGCTACGCGATTTCGCGTCTGCAGTCCGCATCCGGTTCGCTGCAACAGGCCTTGGCCGAGTCGCAAATGCATGAGGCCGAGCGTTTGCAGCTCGATGCCAAGCGTGTCAACGATGCCAATCAGGCCGCCATCTTGCGGCTGATGAACGAACTGCAGACGGTGGCCGAAGGCGACCTGACGCAACAGGCCACGGTGACCGAAGACATCACCGGTGCGATTGCCGATTCGGTGAACTACACGGTCGAGGAACTGCGCAATCTTGTGACCAGTGTGCAAAGCACCGCGGCCAAGGTGGCGCAGACGACGGCCGAAGTGGACCTCACCTCGACCGAACTGCTGGCTGCCTCCAATGAGCAGATGAACGAGATCCAGGCCACGGGCAAGTCCGTGCTTGAGATGGCGGCGCGCATCAACACGGTGTCGACTCAGGCGCAGGAATCGGCTGCCGTGGCGCGCCAGTCGCTGGTCGCGGCCGACTCCGGCCTCAAGGCGGTGCAAAACGCGATCGGCGGCATGAACGCCATCCGTGACCAGATCCAGGAGACCTCCAAGCGCATCAAGCGCCTGGGCGAATCGTCCCAGGAGATCGGCGAGATCACCGAACTGATCTCGGACATCACCGAACAGACCAACGTGCTGGCGCTCAACGCCGCGATCCAGGCCGCCTCGGCCGGTGAGGCCGGTCGCGGCTTCTCGGTGGTGGCCGAAGAGGTGCAGCGACTGGCCGAGCGTTCCGCCGATGCTACGCGTCAGATCACGGCGCTGGTGCGCGCGATCCAGACCGACACCCAGGATGCGGTCGCCGCCATGGAGCGTTCGACGCAAGGTGTTGTCGATGGCGCCAGGCTGTCGGACAACGCCGGTACACAGCTGGGCGAGATCGACCAGGTCTCGCGTCGCCTGTCCGACCTGATTCAGCAGATTTCGGATGCGTCCTTGCGCGAGGCCAATCTGGCCAATGCCGTGGCCGACAGCATCCAGAACATTTTTGCCGTGACCGAGCAGACCAGTGAAGGTACGCGGGCCACCGCCGGGCAGGTGCGCGAATTGTCCCGTATGGCAGAGGAACTGCGCCAGTCCGTGGCACGGTTCAAGATCACCTGATGGCCAGCCATAGGGCCGGGCCAACCGCAGGAGTGGACACGCAAATGCAAACACAGACCTCGCCAGACGCTGAAACCGACATCGCGGCCAATGACCTGGGGCCCCTGGCCTGGGTGCTGGACGAACTGCGCAAATCACTCGACGGTGCGAGCAAGGCGTTGCGACGCTTTGTGCGGGATGCCGGACTCGCGCGCGGGTCCGACCTGGCCGAACTCGACGCCAGCCAACTGCGTATCGCGCGCCAGCAGTTGCACCAGGCGGTCGGTGCACTCGAAATGGTCGGGCTGGGTGTGCCGGCCAAATTGCTGCGCGGCATGGAGGCCTTGGCGCAAAAATTCGTGCAACGTCCCGAGTTGTGCAGCGATGAGGCTGCCAACAAGGTCGAGCGCGCCAGCTTCGCGCTGGCCGAGTATCTCGAAGGTGTGCTCAAGGGCCGCAAGGGCTCGCCGGTCGCGCTGTTTCCGCAATACCGGGACGTACTCGACCTGGTCGGCGGCGATCGGGTGCATCCGGCGGACCTGTGGCCGCAGGAGTGGCGCTGGATCGATACGCCGATTCCAATCAACGTGTTGCCGCTGGACTACGGCCCGGCGGTACGCGCCAAGCTCGATCAGGCGGTGCTCAAGGTGGTGCGCTCGGGCGACACGGCGTCGGCGCGGGCGATGGAGCAGATCAGCCTGGGTCTGGCCGAGGCGGCCACGGCTGCCGAGCCGCGCGTTTTCTGGAAGATCAGCGCCGCGTTCTTCGAGGCGGTGCGTCTGGGCCTGTGTCCGGCCGATGTGTTCGTCAAGCGCACCGCTTCGCGCGTCATTGCGCAGTACACGACACTGGCCCGCGGCGAGACGGGCGTCATCGACCGACTGGCACAGGATCTGCTGTTCTACTGTGCCCATGCCGTGCCCGAGCAGGATGCGGCCGCGCCCATCCTGGTCGCCGTGCGCAGGGCATACGGTTTGTCCCAGTCGGCTGCGCTGGACTACACGACCGCCCAATATGGTCGATTCGATCCGGCCGTGCTGGCGCAGGCGCGCAAGCGTATTGCCTCGGCCACGGAGACCTGGGCCACGTTGGCCGGTGGCGACAACAGCCGCATCAAGACGGCGTCCGAGCAGTTTGCTGCCGTGGCCGATTCCATGGTCAAACTGCACCCGGAAAGTGCCGACCTGGCAAGTGCGCTGACGCGTACGCTGGACGTGGTTGCGCGCTCTGGTGAGCCGCCAAACGCATCAGTGGCCATGGAAGTGGCAACCGCGGTGCTGTATCTGGAGGCCGCGTACGGCGATCTGGATCCGACCGATTCGCAGATGGCCCAGCGCTGCACGCGCCTGGCGCAGCGGCTCGAACTGGTACTCGGTGGTCAACAGCCCGAGCCCCTGGAGCCGTGGATGGAGGAGTTGTATCGCCGCGTCAGCGATCGCCAGACCATGGGCAGCGTGGTCGATGAGTTGCGCACCACGCTGGCGAAGGTCGAGAAATCGCTCGACCAGTTCTTTCGCAACCCGCAGGAGCGCTCGCCGCTGCACGAGGTGCCAAGTCAGTTGGCGCAGATGCGCGGAGTGTTCTCGGTGCTCGGACTCGACCAGGCATCGCTGGCCGCGCGGCGCATGCGCGACAGCGTCGAGCAGTTCCTCGTCGACCAGGTGCAGGAAGGCGCCTCGGACGGTTTCGAGAAGCTGGGCAACAGCCTGGGCGCGATGGGTTTCCTGATCGACATGCTGAGCTACCAGCGCACGCTGGCCAAGCAGTTGTTTGTCTATGACGAAGAGCAGGGCGAGTTCCGGCCATTGATGGGCCGCGAGAAGATCGCACCCGCCAGTGGATCCTTGGCTGAGCCGGTGGCTGAAATCGCCGCCGATGAAGCAGCCGCGCCGCAGGCTTCGCCGGTGACGGAGATGCCGGCCCCTGCCACGGCCCCGCCGACAGTGCCCGAGCCGGATGCTGCCGCCGAAGCGCTGTCTGACGACGACGCCGAGATGCGCGACATCTTCCTGGATGAAGCCCGTGAGGTCGTGCAGACCGGCTTGCTGGCCGTCGTCGCGCTCGACGCTGCGCCGGACGATCTGGGCGAGCAGACGACGCTGCGTCGCGCCTTCCACACGCTCAAGGGCAGCTCGCGCATGGTGGGCTTGAGCGAGTTCGGCGAAGCCGCCTGGGCCATGGAGCAACTGGTCAACACCTGGCTGGCGGACCAGAAGCCGGCCAGCGAAGATTTGCGTGTCCTGTGTGGCGAAGCCATGCGGCAATTGAGCCGCTGGGTCGAGGACATCGCCGCCGACGCGGATACGCCATGGTCGGCCCAACCATTCCGCGATGCGGCCGACGCGCTGCGCGTCGAGAACCGGCGCATGGCATTGCTGCCGCCTGGTACACCGGTGGTGGCCGCAGCCGAAGCCCCATCCGCCCGGGACCTGCCGGCAGAACAGGCGCCACCCGAAGCGGCGGCTATGGATACGGCGCCAACCGAGGCGGACGATGCGCCGCTGGTCGACGCGATCACCCAGGACGATGGTGTTGTGCTGACGGGCGAACCAGCACAGACGCTCGACGAGGCCGACACCAGCGCAGCGGAAGCCGGGCGGCCGGGCGAGACTCCGCAGGCGGACGCGCCCGAGGTGCCAACACCATCTGACGCCAAACCGGCCGACTTTGCGACAACTGAAATGACCCAGGGGGGCGACTCGATGTTCGGTCCTGCTTCGGTCCCACCCGACTTCGACGCCACCGAACTGCCCGACTTTGAACCCACCCAGACCTATCAGGGCTCGACCTTCGGCGCTTTGCATGACGCGCCGACGCAGGTCGCGCCGCTGTCGGGTCTCGGTGATATCGATTTCGATTTCGGCTCCGATGCGTCCGGGGGCGAAGCCGCCGCGCCAGAGGCACGTCCCGATTTCGAGACCGAGACCGAAGGTGGCGCCCTGCTCGACGAGTCGGACCAGGCCGGTGTGCAAGACGAACAGGAAGAGCCGGTCAAGGTCATTGGTGACCTGCGTATCGGTATCCCGCTGTACAACGTCTATCTGAATGAGGCCGACGAGTGGTCACGCAGGCTGCAGACCGAACTCAGCGAATGGGCGCTGGAACTGGATAAGCCGATACAAAATTCCACCGTGGGTCTGGCACATGCGCTGGGCGGCAGTTCGGCCACCGTCGGATTTGTCGCCGTCGCCGATGTGGCGCGGCTGCTCGAGCAGGCGCTGGAATACGTGCAGCGCCATGGACAGGGCAGGGCCGAGCATGCGCACTCGTTCAACCAGGCTGCGGAAGAAATCCGGCGCCTGCTGCATCAGTTTGCAGCCGGTTTCCTCAAGGACGCCGACCCGGCCATCGAACCCGCATTGCGCGCCGTACTTGCCACCGACTTCGATGCGGCGTCGGCGCCGCCCGTTGTTGGGACGGGCGTTGCGGTGCCGGCGGGCGCGGCGCCGCTGATCGTCAGCGCCGACGAGCATTCCGATGCGGTGGACGCGCTCGACGCCGACCTGTTCCCGATCTTCGAGGACGAAGCCGCCGAGCTGTTTCCGAAGCTGGGGGCGGCCTTGCGCCAGTGGGTGGCGCAGCCGGACGACCGCGCGGCCCGCACCGAGGCGCTGCGTGTGTTGCACACGCTCAAGGGCAGTGCGCGCTTGGCCGGCGCGATGCGCCTTGGCGACATGACCCATCGGATGGAGTCGGCGATCGAATCACTGGGCTCCGAGTCGGTTGCAATGCACCGCATCGAACCGTTGCTCGGACGTTTTGACAACCTGCAATCAGTGTTCGATGGTCTGAGTGACTTCGCGCACCAGAGTGCGCTTGCGCCAGCCGATGCGATGGGCGACTCCGGTGCGACGGACGCGTCCGCGCCGGTGATCGTTGATGTGGCAACCGCCGTGCCGCAGGGCGTGGTCGATCGACGAAACCGCGAGCGGGGTGCGGGTGCCGCGGTGGCGCCGCGTCAGACCGCGGGCCAGAGTGTGCGCGTGCAGGCTCAGTTGCTCGACCGGCTGGTCAACCAGGCTGGCGAGGTCATCATCACGCGCTCACGGCTGGACGGACGGATCGCACAGATGCGTGGCTCGCTCAAGGACCTGACCGGTAATCTCGACCGCCTGCGCGAGCAATTGCGCGAAATGGAAGTGCAGTCCGAAAGCCAGATGCAGTCGCGTATGGCGCAGACCAAGGACCTGGCGCGCGACTTCGATCCGCTGGAGTTCGACCGATTCACGCGGGTGCAGGAACTCACCCGCATCATGGCCGAGTCGGTGTCCGACGTGGCCACCTTGCAGCGCCAGTTGCAGCGCTCGATGCAGGGCGCCGAGGACGACCTGATCGCCCAGGCACGCCAGGCGCGCGGGTTGCAGCGCGACCTGTTGCGTACGCGCATGATCGAGTTCGAGTCGGTGTCCGAGCGACTTTACGGTGTGGTGCGTCAGACGGCGAAGGAGACCGGCAAGCAGGTCAAGCTTGACATCGAAGGCGGCTCGATGGAGCTCGATCGCAGTGTGCTCGAACGCATGGTGCCCGCCTTCGAACACATGCTGCGCAACGCCATCGGTCACGGTATCGAGAATCCGGCGCAACGCGAGGCCGCCGGCAAGAGCGCATCGGGCACCATCACGATTGCGTTGCAGCAAGAAGGCAATGACGTCTCCGTGGTGTTTGGTGACGACGGCGCTGGCCTGGACCTGGCACGTATCCGGGACAAGGCCTTGGCCAAGGGGCTGATCTCGGCGCAGCAGACGCTCGGTGATGATGAGACGGCCAACCTGATCTTCATGCCGGGTTTTTCCACGGCCGAGAGCGTGACCGAGTTGTCCGGCCGCGGCGTCGGACTCGATGTGGTGCGCGCCGAGGTCGATGCGCTGGGCGGTCGTATCGAGACCACCAGCGACTGGGGCAAGGGGACCCAGTTCAAGCTGGTGGTGCCGCTGACCACCGCAGTGACCCAGGTTGTGATGTTGCGCCTGGGTGACATGTCCATGGGCGTGCCGTCCAACCTGGTCGAGATCGTGCGCCGGGTGCCTGACGCCGAGGTGGCGCAGGCCTATGCAACGAAGCAGTTCGCGCATGGCGGTGAACAGCTGCCCTTTTTCTGGGCTGGCGCGCTGCTCAAGCAGTCCGGCGCCAGTGCGGCGCCGGCGCAAAAGCACCGCGCGGTGGTGGTGTTTCGCAGTGCCGGTCGCCGTGTCGCGATGCACGTGGACGAGGTGCTGGGCAACCAGGAGGTGGTGGTCAAAAACCTCGGGCCACAACTCTCGCGCATGCCGGGTCTGACCGGCATGTCGGTGTTGGCGTCGGGCGCGGTGGTGCTGATCTACAACCCGGTCGCATTGGCGACGGTGTATGGCGAGTCGGCTTTGCGGCTGCAGGTCGCAGCCCATGCATTGGTTGATGCTGGCGCAGCGGCGCCGGCCGACGCGCAGGGGCAGGCACCCCTCATGATGCCGCTGGTGGCGAGCGGCCAGCCGCCGCTGATCATGGTGGTCGATGACTCGATCACCGTGCGCCGCGTCACGCAGCGCTTGCTGTTGCGCGAGGGTTATCGGGTGGTGCTGGCCAACGACGGACTGCAGGCGCTCGAGCGCCTGCAGGACGAGTTACCGGCGGTCGTGTTGTCGGACATCGAGATGCCGCGCATGGACGGCTTCGACCTGGCGCGCAACATCCGCGGCGACGAGCGCATGCGCAGTTTGCCGATCATCATGATCACCTCGCGCATCGCCGAGAAACACCGCGAACATGCGGTGGAACTCGGGGTTGACCACTACCTGGGCAAGCCGTACGCTGAAGATGAGTTGCTGGGGCTGATCGCCCACTACTGCGCACGAGAGGTCGACGCCGAAGAGCTAGAGTGAGAACTTGTGTGCCAGACCAATAAATTGCGCAGCAATTTTTGCTCTGGCACCAACACTTCGTCGGAAGTTGGCTGTCCAACTTGTGTGCCAGACCCATAAACAAGCGCAGCAATTTTTGCTCTGGCACCAACACTTCGTCGGAAGTCGGCTGTCACGACCCGGCGCGCGCCGGGTCGGACTCAGCGCCGTTTGCCTGCTGCGGCCTTGCCGGTGTCGGGTGGCACCGCTCTCACCACCGCATAACGCTCCAGCGTCTGCGCGCGTGCCGTGTTGTGGTCGACCACAGGTTGCGGGTAGTCCTCACCCAGTTTGATGCCTGCGGACGCCAGTTCCAAGGCGCCACAAAGCCAGGGCGCATGCACGGCATTGGCTTGCAACGCGGCGAGTTGCGGCAGATAGCGGTGGATGAACTTGCCCTGTGGGTCGAAGTTTTCGCTCTGGCGCACCGGGTTGAAGATGCGAAACCATGGTTGCGCATCACAGCCACTCGATGCCACCCACTGCCAGCCGCCGTTGTTGGCCGACAGATCGAAATCGTTGAGTTTTTCGGCGAAGTAGGCTTCGCCGCGGCGCCAATCGATGCCCAGATCCTTCACCAGAAAACTGCCAGCGACCATGCGCAGGCGGTTGTGCATGTAGCCGGTTTGATTGATCTGCGCCATCGCTGCGTCGACGATAGGGTAGCCGGTGCGCCCGTTGCACCAGGCCTGGAACAGTTTGTCGGCGCTGGCGCCGTGGCGCCAGCGGATCGCGTCGAACGCGGGCTTGAAGCTAGCCTGCACCACATGCGGAAAGTTCGCCAGGATCTGGAAATAGAACTCGCGCCAGATCAGTTCGCCGAGCCAGACCGCCGCGCCGGTGCTACCGGCCATCGAGGCCTGCAGCGCCGCGGCCGCCAGGCGACGGATCGACACCGTGCCGAAACGCAGATGCACGCCCAGGTAACTCGGCCCCTTCACCGCCGGAAAGTCGCGTGTCGTGTGGTACAGGTCCATGCGCTCGAAGAATTCGGCAAACAGCGCCTGGCCGCCGCTGGCGCCCGGCGCCATGCGCAGCTGGTGCAGGTTCGTCACTTCGAAGCCGATCTCCTGCAGGCTGGGCACCGGCTGGCGTAGAGCTTCGGGGCGCGGCGCCAGCGCCGCGATATGGGACAAAACGTCGTGGCTGCGCAGCCGGTGTTCGTCGACCAGCGCCAGCCAGGCCTTCTTATAGGGTGTGAAAACGGTGTACGGCGTGTGGCTGAGCGTGAGCAGTTCACGCTGTTCCAACACCACATGGTCCTTGACGCCATGCATCGCGATGCCAGCATGGGCCAGTGCGCCCAGTGCCATGCGGTCGCGCTCTTGCGCCGACGGCTCGTAGTCGTGCGCCGCGAACACCGACTGCACCTGCAGTTGCCGGGCCAGCGTCACGATCTCGTCGACCGCCAGCCCGTGGCGCACGATCAGTCCGGCGTGCGCATTGCCACTGGCGTCGCGCAGGTATTGGTCCAGCTCGACCAGGCAGTCGCGGATGAACTCGACGCGCCGGTCGGCGCGCGGCAAGGGGTCGAGGATGGCGCGGTCGAACACGAACACGCAATACACCTTGCGGCAACTGCGCAGCGCCAACGCCAGCGCGGCGTTGTCGTCAAGCCGCAGGTCACGCCGCAGCCACACCAGTCCGCTGTCGAAAGGCTTGTTCATGGAGGTCGCTAAAATTGACGCATGCCCGAAGATTCTGCGCCGATCAATCTGACGAATCATTTTCTGATCGCCATGCCCGGGCTCGAAGATGCGGCATTCTCGCGCACTGTGATCTATGTGTGTGAACACAGTGAGCGTGGTGCGCTCGGCCTGGTCATCAACAAGCCCAGCAACATCAACCTTAAGGGGCTGTTCGACAAGGTGCAGTTGCCGCTTGGACGCGATGACCTGCAGCAGCTGCCGGTGTTCCAGGGCGGACCGGTTCAGACGGACCGCGGCTTTGTACTGCACGAAGCGTTCTTCAGTGCGGCTGATAAACCGGAAGAGCCGGTGTATGCGTCCACCATGTCCATTCCCGGTGGCCTGGAGATGACCACGTCCAAGGACGTGCTTGAGGCCTTGTCCAGCGGCAACGGTCCGCGCCGCGTGTTGGTCTCGCTGGGCTACTCGGCCTGGGGCGAAGGTCAGCTCGAGTCCGAGCTGGGCGACAACAGCTGGTTGACGGTCGATGCCGACCTCGGCGTAATCTTCGACACCCCGGTGGATCAGCGCTATGACAAGGCCCTGGGCCTGCTCGGTCTGGAGATGTGGATGCTGTCGCCGCAGGCGGGTCATGCCTGAGGCCGGTGCTGTCACGGTGCCAGTGGGCGCCTCGTTTGATAGCTTCCTGGCGCTGGACTTCGGCAGCAAGCGCACCGGTGTCGCCTATGCCTCGCGTCTGCTGGGTCAGGCGCGGCCGCTGGCGACGATACGCGCACAGTCAAATGAAGACCGGTTGGTCCAGGTGCAGGCCCGGATCGTGGAGTGGCAGCCCCAGGCACTGGTGGTTGGCGTTCCATTTCATCCCGACGGTGCGCAGCACGACAACACATTGCTGGCGCGCAAGTTCGGGCGTAGCCTGCGCAACCGCTTCAAGCTGCCGGTGTTCGAGGTGGACGAGCGCTACACCACCACCGAGGCCTTGTCTAATGGCGCCAAAGATGCCGATGCGGGCGCTGCCTGCATCATCTTGGACCAATTTCTCAGGAGTATTGCGTGAGCCACGCCCCTACCGATGACGAAGCGGCTGCGGTCGCGTTGGCCGTTGATACCATGCGCGATGCGCAGGCTCTGTACCAATCGCTGCTGCAAGGCGTGTCCGCCATGTGCCGACCCGACACCCGCCTGGTGGGCATCACCACCGGCGGCGCCTGGCTGGCCGAGCGCTTGCATGCCGACCTGCACAGGGCGGGCCAGGCCGGGGTTTTGTCGTCGGCGCTGCATCGCGACGATTTCGCCGAGCGCGGCCTGTCGGCACGGGCGCCGACACGGCTCGACTTCGACGTCAATGGCGCAGACATCATCGTCATCGATGACGTGCTCTACACCGGGCGCACGATACGGGCTGTCGTCAACGAGTTGTTCGATTTCGGTCGCCCCGCCGCGGTGAGGCTGGCGGTGCTGATCGAGCGCAACGGTCGCCAACTGCCGATCCAGGCCGATTTTGCCGCCGCGCATGTCGTGCTGCCGGCGAACCGGTCCGTGGCGCTGCGCCAGGACGATGCTGGCCAGCTGTCGGTCGTGATCGAGGCCCGCCCCTGATGCGTGCGCCGATCCGGCAACGCATCAACATCTGACCTGAAAGCCCTCGACGTGTTGTACCGACAAAATCCCCAGCTCAACAAGAACGGTGAACTGGTTCACCTGCTGTCCATCGAGGGGCTGCCGGCCAGCATCCTGCGCCAGGTGCTGGACACCGCTGAGAGTTTTGTCAGTGTCAGCGACCGCGAGGTCAAGAAAATCCCGCTGCTGCGCGGGCGCAGCGTGTTCAACCTGTTCTTCGAGAACTCGACGCGTACCCGCACCACCTTCGAGATTGCCGCCAAGCGCCTGAGCGCCGACGTGATCAACCTGGACATCGCACGTTCGTCGGCGTCCAAGGGCGAGTCACTGCTCGACACCATTGCCAACCTCAGTGCCATGGCGGCCGACATCTTCGTCGTGCGCCACAGCGAGTCGGGCGCACCCTACCTGATTGCCAAACACGTGGCACCCCATGTGCATGTGATCAATGCCGGCGATGGCCGCCATGCGCACCCGACCCAGGGCCTGCTGGACATGTTCACGATCCGGCACTACAAGAAGGACTTCTCCAACCTCACGGTGGCCATCGTCGGCGACGTGCTGCATTCGCGCGTGGCGCGTTCCGACATTCATGCACTGACCACGCTCGGTTGTGCCGAGGTTCGAGTGGTGGGCCCCAAGACCCTGGTGCCGGCCGACATGGCGCAGATGGGCGTGCGGGTCTGCCATACGCTGGCCGAAGGCATCCGCGACTGCGATGTCGTGATCATGCTGCGGCTGCAGAACGAACGCATGAGCGGCGCGCTGCTGCCATCGGCGCAGGAGTTCTTCATGAGTTATGGTCTCACGCGCGAGAAGCTGCAACTGGCCAAACCCGACGCCATCGTCATGCATCCGGGCCCGATCAACCGTGGCGTGGAGATTGACTCGGCGGTGGTCGACGGCGACCAGAGCGTAATCCTGCCGCAGGTGACCTTTGGCATCGCGGTGCGCATGGCCGTGATGAGCCTGGTCGCCGGCAACGAGGCGACGCCCTGAGGCGCACATAAGCGGGACGACAAGGCATGAAGATTCTGATCAAGGGCGGCCGGGTGATAGACCCGGCCAGTGGCGCCGACCAGTTGGCCGACGTGGCCGTGGCGGCAGGGCATGTGCTCGCGATCGGGCAGGCGCCGGCTGATTTCACGCCCGGTCGCACCATCGATGCCAGCGGCTGCATCGTCGTTCCGGGGCTGGTTGACCTGGCCGTGCGATTGCGCGAACCCGGCCATGAACACGCGAACAGCCTGAGGTCGGAAATGGCTGCGGCCGTGGCCGGTGGTGTGACCAGCCTGGTCTGCCCGCCCGACACCGACCCGGTGCTGGACGAGCCGGGCCTGGTGGAGATGCTCAAGTTCCGCTCCGAGCGGCTGCACCAGGCGCGGGTCTACCCGCTGGGCGCACTGACGCGCGGCCTGCGTGGCGAAGTGCTGACCGAGATGGTCGAGCTCACCCAGGCCGGTTGTGTCGGTTTCGGCCAGGCCGATGTGCCGCTGCCCAGTATCCAGATCCTGCTGCGCGCTCTGCAGTACGCCAGCACCTTCGGTTATTGCGTCTGGTTGCGCCCGCAGGACCGCGACCTGGGCACCGGTGTCGTGGCCAGCGGACCGCTGGCCACCCGCATGGGCCTGTCGGGTATTCCCGTGGCGGCCGAGACGATTGCGCTGTTCACCATCATCGAACTCATGCGTTCGAGTGGCGCGCGCGTACACCTGTGCCGCATCAGCAGCGCGGCCGGCCTGGAGCTTGTGCGCCAGGCCAAGCGCGAAGGCCTGCCGCTGACCTGCGACGTGAGTATCAATTCGCTGCATCTGGTGGACACCGACATCGGCTATTTCGACAGCCGTTCGCACCTGATCCCGCCTTTGCGCCAGCAGCGCGACCGCGATGCCCTGCGCCTGGCGCTGGCCGACGGCACCATCGATGCGCTGGTGTCCGACCACAGCCCGGTCGATGACGACGACAAAACCCTGCCATTTGCCGAGAGCGAACCCGGTGCCAGCGGTGTCGAGTTGCTGCTGGGCCTGGCGCTGAAATGGGCCGATGAGTCCGGTGTGCCGTTGCAGCGTGCGTTGGCGGCGGTGACCTGTGAGCCAGCGCGCATTCTGGCCAACTCTGCCGGGCAACTGACAAGCGGCGCCGGCCGCCTGGTGGTCGGCGGCGTGGCCGACCTGTGCGTGTTTCATCCGCAGCAGGAATGGGTCATCGAGGCCCAGACCTTGCGCAGCCAGGGCAAACACACGCCGTTCTCCGGTTACAGCCTGCAGGCCAAGGTGCGTGCCACGCTGGTCGGCGGGCATCTCGCATTCGAGGCGTGAATACACTACGGGCCCTGGGCCGGGCCGCCCGCTTGCTGGCCCATGTGATCGGCGGTCTGTACACCATCATGGTTCGCTTTCCGAGCCTGTCGCAGGAGCAGTGCCATCTGCAGGTGCAGGCCTGGGCGTCAGGCATGCTGGGCCGTCTGGGCGTGAAGCTGGTCGTGCATGGCACACCCCCCACGGTCGGTCCGGTGCTGCTGGTGTCCAACCATATTTCCTGGCTCGACATCCTGGTCCTGCATGCGGCACAACACTGTCGCTTCGTGTCCAAGTCCGACGTGCGGCACTGGCCTCTGGTGGGCAGACTGGCCACCGGGGCTGGCACGCTGTATGTCGAGCGCCGGTCGCGCCGCGATGCGATGCGGGTGGTGCATGCGATGGCACAAGCCCTGCGTGACGGCGAAATTCTGGCGATCTTCCCCGAAGGCACGACTGGCGACGGTACCGAGTTGCTGCCATTTCACGCCAATTTGCTGCAGGCGGCGATATCAACCAACGTGCCGATCCTGCCGGTCGCGCTGCGCTTTGTCGACCTGCATGGGCAGATCACGCAGGCCGCCAGCTACATCGGCGATGAATCACTGCTCAGTTCCTTGTGGCGCACGCTGCGCACACCGGGGGTGGTGGCGCATGTGCGCTTCGGGCAGGCGCAGGGCGCCCAGGGACGGGACCGGCGCGGCTGGGCGCTCGACCTGTGGACCGAAGTGGACCGTCTTCGGCGCCTCTGAGCAGCGCCTTCAGCGTCATGAGGAAACGCCGGGCCGCTCCCAAGTTTCCTCGCACCCCCTCGGGGGGCCTGGCGAAGCCAGGGCTGGGGGCACTCATAACGAAACGCCGGGCCGCTCCCAAGTTTCCTCGCACCCCCTCGGGGGGCCTGGCGAAGCCAGGGCTGGGGGCGCGCTTCAGCGCCAGGCGAATTCTGGCTGGTCGAAATGGGCCACCCGGGTCGCACGCTGCAGCAGGCAAACCTCGCGGAACTGGTACAACACCGCGGCCGTGGGCGCCGCGATCCAGTGTTGGCCGACTGGCATGCGCAGCACCGGGTGCTGCGCGCCCGGCAGATGGTCCAGCATCGGCGCGTCGACGCGCAGCCACTCGTGCAAGGGGATGCGGTGGATGGACGCCACTTCGTTGGGGTTGGGCAGCATCGCGCGTGCAGCGTCAGCCCACACCACGACCGGCGTGATGACGAAGCCCGATCGCGTCGCGTAGTCGTCCAGCCGCCCCAAAATCGCATCGGGAGTCAGCGCAAGCTGCACCTCCTCCTGCAGTTCGCGCAGCGCCGCCTGTTCGGCGCTCTCACCGGGCTCGATGCGACCGCCGGGCAGGGCCCATTGGTTTGCGTGGTGGCGCAGATGTCCGGCGCGGCGCGTCAGCACGGTGGCGGCCTGCGGGCTCCAATGCGCATGTTCCGCCATGCCGGCCAGCTGGGCACCATGCCCTTCCTCGCTGATGACCACGGCCACGGCGGCGCGCCCGCGCGCGGCATTGGCATCGGGCAGCGCCTGAACGTCGAAGCGCTGCAGCGAAGCATGGATTGATCGCCGCAGCGCGTCATCGTGTTGCATGGGCGCCGCCGCTGGCAGCCTGCTCCGGCCTACCAGCTGTTGCGCAGCTCGCGCAGGCGCACGAACACCGTGCGCGCGTCCGGGTTCTCGGGCAGGTCCGGGAAACGCTCGCGCAGCCGGGCGATCACCGACGCGCTGGAGAGTCGGAAGAAGGTGTTGAACTGCTTCTCGTCGGCCAGCGTGGTGACCATCGAGGTGGCCGGGTCGTGGTCGGCGACGCCGGGCAGCAAGGCCTTGGCGGCGGCATTGTCCGGCTCGCGGTCGAGTGTGAACTTCAGGTTGTTCTCGAGGTAGTCGTGGCCCGGATAGACCTGCGTGTTGTCCGGCAGCCTGGCGAGCTGGTCGGCGAAGCTGGCGTACATCAACAGCGGGTCGCCGCCGTTGTGGCAATTGCCCGCGCCGGCGTTGAACAAGGTGTCGCCCGAGAACAGCGCCGGCTGCTCGGTGTGCGAGCGCAGGCAGATATGGCACATGGTGTGGCCGGGTGTGTCTAGGCATTCGAGTTCGACTGTCTTGCCGACCTTGATGATGTCGCCCGCCTTGACGCCGCGGTCCATGCCTTCGATCTTGCCGCCTGCCTTGTGATGGGCGATCACCTTGGCGCCTGTGGCGGCGACGATGGCCGCATTGCCGCCGGTGTGATCCTCGTGTTCGTGGGTGTTGAGCAGTTGCGTGATCTGCCAGCCGCGCACCTTGGCCGCCTGCAGGCACTTCTCATGATCCAGCGGATCGATCGCCAGTGCTTCGCCGGTTTCGGGGCAGGCAATCAGGTAGTTGTAGTTGCGGTAGGCGTTGCCGGTCCAAATGCGCTCGACGATCATCGGTTCCTCCTGGTATGGGTGCGGGTACGTGGCCATTGTAGGAAGCGGGCCATCCGTGGGCGCGGCGTCAGCGGATGGTGGAATAACTGGCTGGCATCAGGCCCGTTTGCCGACGGCGTCCAGCAGCGCTGGATAGAACCACGCCAGGGTCAGCGCGCGCGCCACGTAGTTCACATACAGCGCGGCCCACAGGCCGTGGTTGCCCCAGGGCTGCAGCACCCACCATGCGAACAGGAATATCGCAGTCGAGACGAGCATGGCGTTGCGCATGTCGGCGGTGCGCGTGGCGCCGATGAAGATGCCGTCGAGCTGGAACGCCCAGACCCCCAGCAGCGGCGCGCCGATGGCCCAGGGCAGGTAGACGCGGGCGGCTTCGCGCACCGCGGTGTCGACGCTGAGCAGGTCGATCAGCGGGTCGCCGAACAGCCACAACAACAGGGACAGCATGGCGGCCACGCCGGCGGCCCACAAGCTGGTCTTGCGGGCTGCGGCCGCCAGCATCGTGCGCCGCATGGCACCTGCGGCGCGCCCGACCAGGGCCTCGGCGGCGAAGGCCAGGCCGTCCAGGAAATAGGCGCTGATCGAGATGAACTGCAGCAGCACGGCGTTGGCGGCCAGGCGCACATCACCTTGCGCGGCGCCCTGCGCCGTGAACCAGACCATGACAAAGATCAGCGCCATCGAGCGCACCATGATGTCGCTGTTGACCAGAATGGTGCGTCGCAACTGCTGAGGTACCAGCAGGTGCTTCAGCGACCAGTGCCCGCCGATTTGGCGCACATGGCGCGCCGCCAGTACCAGTCCCAGGGCTGCTGCGACGATCTCGGCCAGTACTGTGCCGGCGGCAACGCCGCGCACGTCCCAGCCCAGGCCGAGCACGAACCACAGGTCGAGCGCGATGTTGACCAGGTTGAGCACCAGCTGCAGCACCAGAGCGATGTCAGTGCGTCCCAGGCCGATGAACCAGCCCAGCAAGGCGTAGTTGGCCAGCGTGGCCGGCGCGGCCCAGATACGGATGTCGAAATAGCCGCGCCCGAGTTGCTCGACCGCATCGCTGGCGCCCAGCAGCGCGAATGCCGATTCGCGAATTGGCCACTGCAGCAGCACCAAGGCGCTGCCCGCCGCCAGCGCGATCAGCAGCGAGCGCCCCAGGCTGGCCACCATCTCATCGCGATTGTTCGCGCCCAGCGCCTGCGCGGTCAGGCCGGTGGTGCCCATGCGCAGGAAGCCGAAAGCCCAGAACAGAAAGGTGAACACCAGCGCGCCGACCGCCACCGCGCCGATGTAGGCGGGATCGGGAATCTGACCCACGACGGCGGTATCCACCGCGCCCAGCAGCGGAGTCGACACGTTCGACAACATGATTGGCATGGCGATCGCCAGGATGCTGCGATGGCTGACCGTGGTGTTCGGGTCTTCGACGGGAGAGGGCGGCAGCATGGCAGTCTTGGGGAGCGGCCGGGTCGGTAGGTGGCGCAGCCGTGGCTATCATAGGTGGCGGGCGCGCGTGCTGCGTTGCCATCTGCAGCGGGTACCATTCGCGCGCTGCCGTTTGTAGTCTCCGTAAGGCGGGAATCCATGAACCACAAAGCCATCCCCGACGTCGCGTTTTCTGGTGTCACGTTTCAAAGTCTGCAAGGGCGCAGTGTCATCATCACCGGTGGCGCCAGTGGCATTGGTGCGGATCTGGTGCGAGGCTTTTCAAGCCAGGGATGCAAGGTCGGCTTCCTCGACATTGACGCGGCCGCCGGTCAGGCCCTGGCGCAGGATCTGCCCGATGTGTTTTTTCAGGTCTGCGACGTGACCGACGTCGATGCGCTGCGCCAGGCCATGACCGCGCTGATCGCGCAGACCGATGGTGTCGATGTACTGGTGAACAACGTGGCCAACGATGCCCGCCATACGATCGAGAGCGTCACGCCGGCATATTTCGACGAGCGCGTGGCGACCAACCTGCGTCCGCATTTCTTTGCCATGCAGGCTGTGCTCAGCAGTATGCGCGCGCGCGGCGGTGGCGCCATCATCAACATGGGCTCGGTCAGCTGGAAGTTCAAGGGCACCGGGTATGCGGTGTACGCGACCTGCAAGTCGGCCATGCTGGGTTTCACCCGCGTGCTGGCGCGCGAACTCGGCGGCGACAGCATCCGGGTCAACTGTGTGGTGCCGGGCTGGGTCATGACCGAGCGTCAGGTCAAGCTGTGGCTGGACGACAAGGGCGAGGCCGCAATGGACCAGAACCAATGCCTGCCCGGGCGAATCGTCGGCGCCGACATCGCCCACATGGTGATGTTTCTGGCCGCCGACACGGCGCGCATGGTCACGGCGCAGGAATTCGTGGTGGACGCTGGCTGGTCCTGAGCGGGCCGTATCAAGGCAGGGCCGGACTCACGCCCCTCACGAGCCTGACCGGCCTTGCCGCTGCTTCGGGCGAGTCGACCTGTTTCTGGCACGCGCCGCCAGCGGCCGCACAAGGCAGATGGCACATCGCGCCCTGGCCGGCCGGGCAGATGCGGTCGAACGTGACCACATGATCAACCTCGGCGCGGATGCCGATCCATTCGCCGACGCGGTGGTTGTGGTGGCTGGGCACATGGGCCAGCACCGTTTCGCCGCTGCGCAGGCGCAAGGTGTACAGAAACTCGGAGCCCCGAAAGGCCTTGCGCACGATCTGCGCCTTTACCGGCGCGTTGTCGTCGTGCACGATGTCGTCGGCGCGCAGCAGCACATCACACTGGCCTAGTGCAAATGCACCGGGCAGCGGACATTCGGCGATGTCGGTCAGGTCGCCCAGAGCGGTCTGCACCACCATCGCACCGTCGACCTGGCGGATCGTGGCCGGCGTGAAGACACCGTGCCCGATGAAGTCGGCGACAAAGCGCGTGGCCGGCCGGTGGTACAGGGTGTAGGCGTCATCCCACTGGTGCAGGCGGCCTTCCTGCATCACGCCGATGAAGTCGCCCACGGCAAAGGCCTCGAGCTGGTCATGCGTGACGAACAGGGCTGTGGCATTGGCGGCCTTGAGAATGCCGCGCACCTCGAGCGCCAGCCGCTCGCGCAGGTCCACGTCGAGATTGGAAAAGGGTTCATCGAGCAGCAGCAGTTGCGGTGCCGGCGCCAGCGCACGCGCCAGCGCCACCCGCTGTTGTTGCCCGCCCGAGAGTTCGTGCGCGTAACGGCGCTCGTAACCGGCCAGGCCGACCAGCTCCAGTACCTCGGCCACGCGCCGTGCGCGTGACGCGCGGTCGAGTTGCGCAATGCCGAAACCCACGTTCCGGCCCACGTCGAGGTGCGGAAACAAGGCGTAATCCTGGAACACCATGCCGATGCGACGGTTCTCGGCGCTGACGTGGATCTGCTCGCTGCTCACCACCACGTTGCCCAGACGTATCGTGCCGCTTTGTGCATGCTCGAGGCCGGCCACTGCACGCAGCAAGGTGGTCTTGCCGCATCCCGACGGGCCGATCAGCACGCCGATATCACCGGTCCGAAGGCCGAATGCGACATCCTGCACGGCAGAGCGATCGGCTCCGGCGTATCGGACCTGCAGCTGGGCGACCTCAAGGAACATCGAAACATTCTAGATGAATACAATTCTCATTTAACTGGCTCCGATCGGAATCTCCATGCCGCTGCGTCGGCTCTCCCAAACTGCCTTGCTGCTGCTTGCCGCCTTGTTGTGCCTGCCGGTGCTGGTGGTGCTGGGCTCGTGGTTGCAATGGAATGCCACCAGTGCGCAGATCCTGGGCGAGATGGCCGCGACGGTGTTGCCCGACTACCTGGTGACCACGGTGGTGTTGTGCCTGCTGGTGGCCGTCGGTGTGGTGGTAGTGGGTACCGCCAGCGCGGCCGCCGTGACGCTGTTCGACTTCCCCGGGCGCCGCACTTTCGAGTGGGCGCTGTTGCTGCCGCTGGCCATGCCGGCCTATGTGGTGGCCTACGCGTATACCGATTTCCTGCAGTACGGCGGCCCGCTGCAAAACGCGATACGTGCTGCCACCGGGCTGCAGGGTCGCATGTTGCCCGAGGTGCGCAGCCTGGGCGGTGCCGCCTGGGTCTTCACGTTTTCGTTGTATCCCTATGTTTATCTGCTGGCGCGCGGCGCGCTGAGCGAGCGCGCCGGCCACCTGATGGAGGCGGCGCGGCTGCTCGGCGCGCCGCTGGGCCGGCGCATCCGCGAGGTGGCGCTGCCGCTGGCGCGCCCGGCGGTGGCCGCCGGCGCGGCGCTGGCGTTGATGGAAACCCTGGCCGATTTCGGGGTCTCGAGCTACTTCGGCATCCAGACCTTCACCGCCGGCATCTACAAGGCCTGGCTGGCCATGGACAACCGGCTGGCCGCGGCGCAACTGGCGACGATGCTGCTGGCGCTGGTGGCGCTGCTGTTGCATCTGGAGCAGCGTGCACAGCGCCGCGCCCGTTTTGTTGCCAGCCGGGGCGCGCGCGCCGGCGCGCAAGATGCCCAGCCGGTGTTATTGCAGGGGAGTGCACGCTGGCTGGCCTGGGCGGTGTGTGGCCTGCCGGTGCTGATGGGCTTCGTGTTGCCGGTGTTGTTCATGTTGCGTCCGCTGGCGGCCGGATGGGAGTTGCTGGCCTGGGGCAAGTTTTTGGAGTGGTCGGGTAACAGCCTGCGGCTGGGCGCCATCACCGCCTCGCTGGCGGTGATGGTGGCACTGGCGCTGGCCTTTCGCTTGCGCCGCCAGCCGGATGCCGTCACCCACGCGGTGGTGCGCGTTGCCGGGTTGGGTTACGCCGTGCCTGGCGCGGTCATCGTCGTCGGCCTGTTGTTGCCGGTGGGCTGGATCCAGTCGGTCGCGCCGTCGCTGGGGGTGGGCTATCTCATGACGGCCACGTCGATCGGGCTGGTCTGGGCGTATCTGGTGCGCTTTTGCGCGGTCGCCCTGCAGTCGGTGCAAAGCGGCTACACCCGTATCCCGCCGAGTTACGACGATTCGGCGCGCATGCTGGGTGCGGGCGGCTGGCGATTGCTGGCGCAGGTGCATTGGCCGCTGCTGCGGCGCTCGACGGCCGCGGCGGCCTTGCTCGTGTTTGTCGACGTGATGAAGGAGCTGCCGGCAACGTTGGTACTGCGCCCGTTCAATTCCGACACACTGGCGGTGGTTGCCTACCAGCTGGCACGCGACGAGCGCCTGGGCGAGGCAGCGCTGCCGTCGCTGGCACTGGTACTGGTCGGCCTGATACCGGTGGTGCTGCTCAGTCGCACGCTGCGTTCGTCGTCGCGCTGACGCCACGGGCCCCTGGCTCCGGCGCGCGCGAACGCCCGCACGCAAGGCACAATGGCTGGCAAAAGACACCATGGTCCGGCGAACGCCTCCTGGCAGCGAGAGACGATGGAACAACAAATCAAGTTTGTGCATACACGCACCCAGCAAGCCCTGGTGTGGCTGGTTGCGCTGCTGGTGACCGGCACCCTGTTGTGGGGCTTCGGCGATCTGCTGCCGATCGGCTAACAGGCTGGCCAGGGCCCGTCCCCGGAGCCGGATCCCCGCGCGGTGCGCCAACTGGAACCATGCCCCATGTTGCAAGAGCCCTTGATCACCGTGTTGATTGCAGCGGTGGCGTTCGCACTGACACCCCCGGCCATGGAACAGCTGCCGTCGTGGCTGGGCGCGGTGCTCGGTTTTGTCGTGGGCATGCTTGGCAAGCAGGCGCTGGGTTGACAGCGTGAGAGGCAATCGCTTGAGCCCACGCAAGACCCCGCAACCAGTTCCAGGCGCTTCGGGGAACGGCCATGCGCGGGGTCTTGCCCTGCGGGCCAGCGCACCCAAGGGCGCCGTGCGGCGATGCCCTGCGCCCTGTTGATAATGCGGCTAGAACCAAGAAATAAACCACGCGTCCCGTGCCTGAGCGTCCCCTGACGCGCAGGCAGGCCCGCGACAGGAGCGACGACGACGATGACAACGCAGCAGATCGCGCTTAGCCTGGTGCTGGCGACCATGGTGTTCTCGGTGGCGCTGGAACTTCGCCTGCACGATTTCCGGCGCGTCGCCGCGATGCCGCGCGCGGTGATTGCCGGACTGATTCCGCAGTTCCTGTTGTTGCCGGTGGGGACCTGGCTGGCGACGCTGGTGCTGGACCTGCCTCCCAACATCGAGGCCGGCATGATTCTGGTAGCAGCCTGCCCGGGCGGATCGCTGTCGAACTACATGACCCATTTCGGGCGCGGCAACACCGCCTTGTCGGTCACGGTGTCGTGTGTCGCTGCGCTGATGGCGCTGGTGCTCACACCGTTCAACTTCAGCTGGATGGTGGCCACCAACCCTGCCACGGCAGGCTGGTTGCGCGAGCTCGACATCGACCCCTCCGGCATCTGGTTCAGTCTGCTGGTGCTGCTGGCGGTGCCGATGGTGGCCGGCATGGGCATGGCACACCGCTGGCCGGATCTGGCGGCGCGGGTGCGTAAGCCGCTGGGTCGCTTCTCGCTGTTTGCCTTGTTCGCCTTCATCGTGCTGGGGCTGATCAGCCAGCGCCAGCTGCTGACGCTGGGCCTGCTGCCGATGCTGCTGATCGTCGTGCTGCACAACGCCAGCGGCCTGATGTTCGGCTACCTGACGAGCCAGGCCATGCGCATCAGCGTGGCTGACCGGCGTGCGGTGATGCTCGAGGGCGGCATGCAGAACTCCGGGCTTGCGCTGGGCATCATCGCCGTGCAGTTCAATTCCGACCTGGGCATGGTCATCATCGCCAGCCTGTGGGGCATGTGGCATATCGTCAGCGGCCTGGCCTGTGCCTTGTGGTGGCGTCGCTCACCTGTACTGATACCGCAAATGGAGCCTCCCCATGTTTGATCTGGTGTTCGAATCGGCCACGGTTGTCGATGGCAACGGCGGTGCGCCGCAGGTGCTCGATGTCGCCATCCGCGACGGGCTGATCGCCGAGATCGGTCAACTGAAAGGCGCGAGCGCACGCGAGACCCTGGACGCCACCGGCGCCTGGCTGACGCCGGGTTTTGTCGACATCCACACCCATTACGACGGCCAGGCGACCTGGGATGCTTCCTTCTCGCCCAGCATCCACCACGGCGTGACAACACTGGTGATGGGCAACTGCGGTGTCGGCTTCGCGCCGCTGCGCGCGGGCGAGCAGGATAGTCTGATCAGCTTGATGGAAGGTGTCGAAGACATCCCCGGCGTGGCACTGGCCGAGGGCATTGACTTTCAGTGGTCGAGCTTTCCGCAGTACATGGATCGGCTCGCCGCCATGCCGCACAGCCTGGACTTTGCCTGCCTGGTGCCACACGACCCGCTGCGCATGTTTGTGATGGGCGAGCGCGCACGTGGGCATGAAGCCGCCACGCCCGACGATGTGGCGCAGATGCGCGCACTCTTGCGCGAAGCGCTGCAGGCTGGCGCCATCGGTTTTTCGACCGGGCGCAGCGACAACCATCGAACATCGAAGGGCCAGGAAACACCGGCCTCGGAGGCCGACGCTGCTGAACTGACCGGGCTGGCCAAGGCCTTCGAGGGCCTGAACCATGGCGTGGTGCAACTGGTCAGCGATTTCGACGTGTTGCGCTCTCCGGAGCGCTTCGACCCCGAGTTCAACCTGGTCGAACAACTGGCGGTCGCCTGCGGCCGACCGCTGGCCATGACCTGGTTGCAACGCGACCCGGGTGGCGAGCAATACAAGCAGGTTGCGCGCCGTGTCGAGGCCGCCGTAGCCAAGGGCTTGCCGATGTACCTGCAGGCCGGCGCGCGCGGCATTGGTGTCATCACCGGGCTGGACGCGAGTTTTCACCCGTTCATGGGTTTCCCCGGCTACAAGGAATTGGCCGGCCTGCCGCTGGTCGAACGTGCTGCTGCACTGCGCGACCCGGCACGCCGCAGCCGCATCCTGGCCGAGAAGTCGGATTCCCTGGCCGGCGACGGCTCGTCGGTGCCGCCGCTGGTGGACCTGTTGCTGGCGCGCATCGACATGATCTCGGCGCGCATGTTTCCGCTGGGCGAGGTGCCGAACTACGAACCCACGCTGCAGGATTCGATGCTGCTGCGCGCCAAGACGCAAGGCATCACGCCGCTGGCCGCAATCTACGACTATCTGTGCGAAGGCGATGGCAGCAGTCTTCTTTACTTTCCGATCTTCAATTACAACGAAGGCAACCTGAACTGCGTGGGCGAGATGCTCCAGCATCCGCGCGCGCTGTTCAGTCTGGGTGATGCGGGCGCGCATGTCGGCACCATCTGCGACGCGAGTTTTTCGACCTTTCTGCTGACGCACTGGGTCGCCAAAGGACACATGACGGTGCAGCAGGCGGTGCAGATGCTCAGCAGCCGCAATGCCGACTACCTGGGCTTGCGCGATCGCGGGCGCATTGCGCTGGGGCAGCGCGCAGACCTCAACCTGATCGACCCGTCGCGCCTGGCCCTGCCAAAGCCGCAACTGCTGCGCGATTTGCCTGCGGGTGGCAAGCGCTTTTTGCAGACGGCAGTGGGGTATGTGGGAAGCTGGGTGGCGGGGCAGTGTGTGCAGCGGGAGAGTGTCATTACCGAAGCGCGACCGGGGAGTTTGGTGCGGGCCGGCCTGTGATATTGCAAGCTGCAATCGCGTGCAATGGGAGTCGTCAGGACCGACGTTCGGTGATTTGAAAGGTGTGCGTGCAGATATCGGCTTTGGCCATCAAGATCCAGTAAGTGGCCATAGTCATGCCCGACGGAATGCGACAGTGGTATCCGGCAAGGTCAAGGTTTGCATTGATTCGGACCAAGCCGGCGGACTTTATTCAGCGCCATTCTTGCGCAGTTCTTCAGCCGTGATGCGCACGGGTTTGTCCTTGGCTTGGGAAAGTTGGTTCTGTGTCATGTCCGCCTTGGCGCACCCGCTCGGCCACACGTGCAATGGCCATTTCAGCGGACGGCAGGGCCAAAAAATCAGGCTGGCATGGTGGCCCGCAGACCGCCAGGCACGCATATGGCGCAGATAGCCCAACCCGGATAGCGTGGTTTCGAACGCAAAGCTCTCGTGACGCGCGCTGAATGCAGCGATTTCCTCCAACATCAATCGACCGGCCTTGATTGCGGCAACTTCTGGCGCAAACGGCGATAGTCCCGCCGCCTGGCCTTATTTCGCCGGTCGGTGCAAGGCGCAGATTTTGTTGCCGTCCGGGTCCCGCAAATACGCCAGGTAGATCCTGCCGGTCGGGTATTCGCGAATTCCGGGAGGATCTTCACAGGTTGTGCCGCCATTGGCGAGCGCAGCCGCATGGAAAGCATCGCCTTGCTCGGGCGACGCCACCGTGAAGCCGATCGTGCTGCCATTGCCGTGGGTTGCGGGCTCGCTATTGATCGGCACGGTGATCGCGAAGGTTCCCGTCGGGCTGCGGTAGAAATAGCGGCTCTTGTTGGCCGCGCCCGGGGCAATGCCCAGCGTGCCGAGGAGCGCGTCGTAAAACTTGCGGGAGACTTCGAGATCGCTCACACCGAGCATGACGTGACTGAACATGGTTGGATTCTTCCTTTGCGATTGCAGGGGTGCCCGATACTGGGCCAGTTGATGATGCGGCGCAATGGTAGTGGACAGTAGGCATGGCAAGATGGCGAAGGGTCATCGGCTTGGCTTGCCTTCATTGAACTTGCCGCCGAGAGCGGCATCGAACCAGGCCGATGATCGTCATTCCGCTGGTGGTGGCCTCGATCATCCTGGGCATGACCAGTTCGCGCGACATGGCGCAGTTGCGCAGCATGGGGTTGCGCTCCGGTCTGTTCTTCTTGTTCATCACCGTGGTGGCGGCCATGATCGGCGTGCTGGTGGCGCTGGCGGTCGAGCCGGGCGCCTATCTGCAAGCGGCCCAGCTGCCGGTCAGCACGGCAACCGATGTGGCGGGTTCGGCGGCGCCATCCTTGTCCACCTTGCCGGCGCAGATCGTGCGCGTGGTGCCGACCAACCCCTTGCAGGCCAGCGTCGAGCAGAACATGTTGCAGGTGGTGGTGCTCGCAGTCGGCGCGTCCATCGGCTCGCCGGGTACGCCGGGCATCGGCATCGTGATTCTGTCGATGATGCTGGGCACGGTCGGCATACCGGCCGAAGGCATTGCACTGATCATCGGCGTGGACCGGGTACTGGATATGAGCCGCACCACGCTGAACGTGGCGGGCGACCTGGTAGCCGCCAGCGTGATCGACCAGCATACGCCGCGCAGCAATTTTTGCTCTGGCACCAACACTTCGTCGGAGCGGCCAACGCAATCCGCCCATTGGCCCTGAACGTGACCGAAGGATGGGCCAACGCAGGGAATCAGGCCGCCGGCTTGGGCGCCGGATGTTTCTTGGCGACCTTCTTCTTGGGGGCCTTTTTGGCGGCGGTTTTCTTGACCGGATGAGCTGCCTTTTTCGCGCTGGTCGGCGTTGTCGCCGGCGCGGTCACCGCCGGGCTTGCAGCGGCGGCGACATCCTTGGCGGGTGCAGCGGTTTGAGCGAAGGCGGTCGCGCTGGCCGCGCAAAACAGGGCCGTCAGACACAGGGACTTGAGTTGGAACATGGTGGTTTTTCGTACATCTTTGTGGCGGTCGCCGCAGCTCCAACCGCCGTGAGCAATCCCGAACGGGGTCCGGGCCTGACTCCATAACGCAGCCGGGGCCATCCCGTTGACAACGGTGTGTTGCCTGTTGCAACAGCTGATACCCCGCCAGGCCGGCGAGCCTCAGTTACATCGCCGATCCAGCTGGGCTTCTTCGTAATACCGTGCCTTCTCGCTGAACATGGCCTTGTCCGCCGCGTTCAGCGTGGCCTCCACCTGGGCCGCGGTTTCGCAGGTGGCGATGCCAATGGCCAGACTCAGGTGGTGACCCGGGTAGAACTGGTTGTTCAGTTCGATGATCGACCCGATGCGCTCCTGCAGTGCCCTGGCGACGCGATCATCGGCACCGGGCAATAGCGCCACGAACTCGTCGCCACCAACCCGTGCAATACACCAGGGCTGATCGGCCGCCGCTGTGGTCAGGACTTCGCCAACCCGGCGCAGCAAGGCATCGCCCGACGCATGGCCTTCGTCGTCGTTGATGCGCTTGAGTCCGTTGAGGTCCATCGCCAGCACGCTCAGTGGCCAGGGCCCCTTGCGCGTGATGCGGTTGAGTTCTTCGACGTAGAAGGCGCGGTTGCGCAGCCGCGTCAGCGAGTCGTGCTTGCCCAGGTACTCGAGATAGGCCTCGGCCTTCTTGCGCGCCGTGATATCGACCAGCGACACCAGCACCAGGTCCCATTCGGTTTCGTGGTCGGGCAACACGGCAAACTGCATGTGGATGTTGATCAGATCGCCATTGAGTGCGTAGTTGATCACCTCGCGGACCTGTACGGTTTTGCCGTTCCACAGGTCGATCAGCTGTTCCGCGAACTGCGCGTGCATCTCGTCGCGAAACACTGCGCCGAGCTTGCCCAGCAGTTCGCGCTGGCTCTGGGCGGCGAACATGGTCAGGGTCTGGCGGTTAACGCTGATGACCCGGATCTCTTCCTTGCAGCGGGTCACGAACTCCGGGTGTACGCTGAGAAAAACCCGGAAATCCTGGATGCCCCGCTCGCGCGCCTCATCCAACAGCCGCTTGACGCCACTGAAGTCCTCGACCCAAAGCGACACCGGCGAATAGTCGAACAGGTCGCGCGCATAGTGCTCGCTGCTGACCAACTGCTCCCGCGCCTTGACGGACTGCGTGATGTCTTCCAGCGACACCAGTACCCGGTCCCAGCTGTCGTCATGGCCTTGCAATATGCGCACATGGATCTGCACGTCGATACGCCGGCCGTCCAGGCCGTAGTTGACGGTCTGGTTGGAAAACGTGGTGTGGCCGTCCCACAAGGCCAACAGTTCCGGCAGCATCTGCCCGAGCATGTCGTCGCGAAATACTTCGGGCAGACGCGCCAACAAATCTTCCTGGCTGGCAGCGCCGAACACCTGCAGGGTCTTGTGGTTGACCTTGAGCACTTTCAGGCTGGCCGCGCATTGTTTCAGGAGCCCGGGATCCTTGGCCAGATGCGCGGCCAGGTCCGTCACACCTTGGGTGCGCCATCGGCCGAACAGTGTCCGGAGCGCGCTGTAGTCTTCCAGCCAAAGCGAAATCGGCGCCGATTCGAACATCTGTGCATCGTCGGATTCCGGCGTGGTCGGGGTCATCGGTTTTTCCATCTGACAGATTGTCCTGCAAGCGGTGATTAATGGGCTGGGAGGTGGCCGATCAGCGGTCGGGGCGGCTGCCTCGAACCGCTGTGGCATACGCCTTGATGCGCCGCCAAGCCTCGACCAGCGGTTCATCGTCGACCACCAGGCCCAACCGCAGAAACCCTTGCGCGGACGGCACAAAGGCCTGGGCATCGAGCACGGACACACCCTGTTCGCGCAAAAGGCTCCAGCGAAATCGTTCGACGACATGCCGGTGGCGCGTATGTCGAGCAACATGAACATGCCGGCTTGCGGCAGCGCGCACCGCACACCTGGCACCTCCAGCAGCAGACTGTGCACCCGATCGCGCCGCTGCGGCGGATGCCTCGGCATGGATCTTCCAGGCATCGACGCGATTGCCGCCAATGCGGGTGACGAGGGACGACAACTTCGGCAGGGTTTGTGGCATGGGGCAGGCGGCGCTCAGGGGACCGGCACCAACTCTGGGGTCCACTTCACCTGGTCAGGCGGTGACCTCAAGCTGGAAGGTTTTGGCAACGGATACAGCATGCCGCGCTACATCGCGGGTGCCATCTTGATGGGTTTTGGCGCCATGCTGGCCGGCGGCTGTGCCGTGGGCGTCGGCATGACGGGCGGCTCGATCTTTGCCCTGACGGCCTGGGTCGCGCTGGCCGGCATGTGGGCGGGCGCCGGGGTGACCGATCGGCTGATGGACCGTCGGGCACAGCTGGCGCCGTAGTCGGGGGAGACGGACCTTCAGCGCAGCCGCGCGGCCAGCCGCAAGGGATTGAACCCGGTGATCAGCGCGGTGGCCAGCAGTATCAGCAGGCTGCCGGGCAGCATGCCGGCCGTAACCGGTTCGCCGAGGAACAGACCACCCCAGGTCACACCGAAGAGCGGGATCATGAAGGCCGCGGAGGTGGCCGAGCTGGCCGGGATTTCGCGCATCAAGCGCATGCTGATCCAGTACATGAAACCCGAGGTGACCAGGCCCAGCATGGCCACGGCAAGCCAGACGCCGGTGCTCGGTTGCATCGTCGGCACGGCGACGCCGACCGGGATGGCGAGCATCAGCGCGGCAGCGATATGGATAGTGGCGGCCGCCGCCAGCGGCGGATGCAGGGCCGAGGCCCGTTTCATGAAGATCGTGCCGATGCCGTAACAGGCGGACGCCGCGGTGCAGGCCAACGCAGCCAGGATCACGCGTGGCGTGGCTTCGACCGGGCCCAGCTGCACCAGCAGCGCGACGCCGACGAAACCGGCCACACAGCCGAGCAGGCTGCGGGTCGTGATCTTCTCGTCACCCGCCACAGCCGCACCCAGCACGCCAAACACTGGTGCCGTGGCATTGAGCACCGCCGAATACCCCGCGGGCAAGGTCAGCGCCGCCCAGTTGAACAACACGAACGGTGCTACCACCGTCAGCAGTGCCAGCGCTGCCAGGGGCAGCCAGGTAGCACGGGCGGGCCAGCGTTCACGCAGCATGCGCATCAGCAACGCCAGCACTAGTGCAGCCAGCGCGCACCGAATGCCGGCCAACGCCATCGGCCCGAACGCGGGGCTGGCGATACGCAGCAAGGGGAACGACGCACCCCACAGGGCGGACATCGCGATCAGTTGAAGGAAGTGGCGGGTTTTCACGGGGGGTGCAGGGTTGCATGCGGAGCTGGCGCGCGCTGTGCCTGAGCGGGCCATTGTCACGCAGCCGGGGGGCTGGCTTGTCGTCCATGCGACTGCCGGGCATTGGCATTGATTGCGCGGACCATACTTCCATGTGCCCAAGGTCACCGCCGAGGTAAAAATAGCTCAATCGCACTACATTTTGCGTGACCCTGCATTCAGGAGCCGACATGTCCACCACCACCATTCGTATTGAAGATGACTTGAAGGCAAGGGTCGCCAGTGCTGCCGAACGCGCTGGCAAGACGACCCATGCGTTCATGCTCGACGCGATCGCGCAGACGGTTGAACAGATCGAGCAGGACCAGGCGCTCGATGCCATTGCCGAACAGCGGTGGGCCGACCATCCTGGACACCGGCAAGACCGCCTCGTGGGACGTGGCCAAGGACTATCTTGAGGCCAGAGCGCGTGGTGTGCGGCCACGAAAGCCGACAGCGCGCCAGTTGGATGCGGTTGACACGCAATGACAATGACGCGCATCGAAGTCGCGCCGCAGGTGCTGGACGATTTCGACCGGATTTTTGACCTCATCGCACAGTTCGATGTCGGCTCTGCGCCCGAGCGCATCGCCGAAATTGTCGAGGCTTTGCAGGTGCTCGCCCGCAGCTCCATGCTGGGCCGTCCGGCAAAGGGCGGAAAGCGGGAGCTCGTGATCGGGCGTGGCGAAACAGGCTATGTGGACTTGTATCGTTATGTGGCGCAGATCGAGATGGTGTTCGTATTGGCGGTGCGGGCGCAGCGGGAGGCGGGGTACAAGGGCTACGAATGAGGTGCCAGTGGAACGTTGGTGACGTCGAAACGGGGCGTCAAGATGGAGAGTGTTGTTGCCCTCGTTAGATGAAATCAAATGTCGGATGCCGGCCAGCCAGAGACGCTCAAAGCGGCGCTGCAATTGGCTGCTGATGGCAGGAAGCGGGTGCTCCCGGTCTGGCCGTCTATGCCCGCAGTGGGTCCAAACTTGCCCATCGCCAAAAACTGGCTGACTATCGATGCCGTACCATTGGCACTGCTCAGCCGTACCGGATTTCTTGAAGATTCATAGCTCGTGTGGTTACTTGTCCGACATGGGATTGACTGCAAATCTGCCGCTACGCTGCTACAGCGCTTGCATTTTCAACACGCCTTGAATTTAAGGATGTCCACCAATTAGGGCTGCGTTGGTTTGGCGGACCCACTGGGTGCCGCGCAAAATATCTTGATGGCGAACTTTTGCGCCTCATCACCGGGAGCAGCAATGTCGAACGATCCTTTTAGCCAGTTCAAATCCGTTCAGCGAGAGGGCTGGGCACTATTTGCACCCATGGAGGTGTTTACGACCCCAGCGGCTGGAAATTTGGTTACTTTTGCCAAGATTGGTAAAGGCCAAAATGTCCTTGATGTTGGCTGTGGAACCGGCGTTGCTGCTGTGACGGCTGCGGAACGCGGCGCCACGGTTTCAGGTCTTGATCTTTCGCCTGCCCTACTTGAAAGGGCGCGATGGAACGCTGAGTTGGCGGGACATCACATTGAAAATTTTCTGAAGGTGATGCGGAAGCACTGCCTTACAAGGATGGTGAATTTGATGTAGTTATCAGCCAATTCGGCCACATGTTTGCACCACGACCCGAAGTGGCAATCTCCGAAATGCTCAGAGTCTTGCGTCCGGGTGGTTGCATTGCCTTCTCGACTTGGCCACCGCACCTATTTACGGGTCGCATGTTTTCCCTTACCGCCAAATACCTACCACCACCCGAAGGCGTTGCGCCACCACCTCTCTGGGGACTTCCGAACGTGATCAAAGAGCGACTCGGCGATAGGGTCACTGACCTTGCACATGATTACGAAATAATGCTTTCGCCCGCAATGAGTCCGAAGCATGTTCGAAACAACCTGGAAAGCGTTGGCCCAATGGCAAAGCTTGCGCAAACATTAAAGGATGACGTTGCGCGCCTCAACCAATACAGGTCAGAGCTTGAAAGTTTGATCAAGGAATATCTTGTAGGAAACACCGTGCGGCAGCACTTCATCATGACCAGAGCGATCAAACTCTAACAAAGTACCTGCAGCACACCCGCTGCGATGGGTCGACATCTGGCGGAGAACTGCGGACGGCCACCAATGTTGAGCAAACAGTTGGAGCCATTTGTAACACTTACACACTAACGTAGCGGCGTAGCGGCGACACCCTCACGCCCTTGCAATCACCATGTCTTGCCACTTTGTCGTGTAGCGCGGCGTCCTGCCAGTGGTGTCCCGACTCGTCGGTGCTGAGGGACTGGTATGCCTGCGATTGTGTCAGTTCGCCCAGCTAACTTTGATGAGTCTGGATCACTCGACCTGAGCCGCCGCAGTCCCTCACGACACCACCTGGTAATACAAATTCTGCGGATGTTTTGCCTGTGCAAAAAACACCCAGCGCTCGGCGATCAGGCCTGGCGCCTGCACCAGCACCGCCAATACCCATGGCCAGGCGCTGTGGCTGCTGATACCCCAGAGCATCAGCAGCGCAGGCACGGCAAATGCCAGTAGCTGGAAGCCGAGCCGGGCGTTTTGCACAGCTGCCTGGGATGCGCCGTGAAAGAACTCCCGCGTATTGAACGCGCCGGCCGACATGCCCATCGATTTCTGCACCAGCTTGGGCGACTGGATGCCGGTGGCCGATTGCAAGGTGGATTTGTGGCGAATGCCGGCATTGCGGCGCAGCGACATGAGGCGGGTCGCCCAGGCTGCCAGCGTGACGACCAGGGCCGATGTGCCGGTGGCGGCGAGCATGTCCGCATCGCCGGCCAGTGCCGCCAGTGCGCAGGCCAGCAGCAGGCCCGAGGCCAGGCCGATCAGCGTGAAGTTGATGATGGTCAGCGGGTGCGCCCATTCCTCGATGAAACGCAGGCAGGCATAAATCATCGCGGTGCAGTACCACAGCACGATGGCGCCAACGATGGCGAGCACCGGAAACAGCGCGCCATATTGCACGGCCACGCCGGCGCGCTCAAGCAGCCACCACAAGCCCACCAGGCCGATGAACGCCGGTAGCACGATGACTTCGCGCGACATCCACGAGGTGCGCCACATCAGCGCGGCGCGCCAGGCGCGCGTCTTGCGGCCCAGGTGCAGGAAGGAGGCAGCCAGGCCGGCCAGCAGCAGCACTTCAGCGACCAGCAACGCGGTGGACATATAGCCCGGCGCCATCGGAACACCGAAGAGAGTGGCCAGCGCCAATGCGACGACCAGTCCCTGTGCGGTGCCGGCCAGCGTGGTGAAGAACAGGATCGAGAAAGCGGGATGCATGGTGTGGAGTTCCCTGTGGCTTTTCAGTGTTTCACCGGTGGCGTCTTGTGCCGCGGCAGGTACTGGTTGGCGGGCTGGGTTTCCCACTCGGGCATCAGCGCATAACCGCCGCGTTCACGGATCGCCTTGCTGACTTCGGACTCCGGATCCTTCACGTCGCCGAACAATCGCGCGCCGGTCGGGCAGGCCATGACGCAGGCCGGCTTGCGGTCTTCCTTGGGCAGATTTTCGTCATAGATGCGGTCCACGCACAAGGTGCACTTGGTCATCACCTGGCGTTCTTCGTCGATTTCGCGCGCGCCGTACGGGCAGGCCCAGGCGCAGTACTTGCAGCCTATGCATTTGTCGTAGTCGACCAGCACGATGCCGTCTTCCTTGCGCTTGTAGCTGGCGCCGGTGGGGCACACTGGCACGCAGGGTGGGTCTTCGCAGTGCAGGCAGCTCTTGGGGAAGTGGATCGTCTCGGTACCGGGGAACTCACCCGCCTCGTAGGTCTGGACCCGGTTGAAGAAGGTGCCGGTCGGGTTGGCGCCATACGGTCGCGCGTCGGCCAGCGGACCGGCTGACCCCGAGGTGTTCCATTGTTTGCAGGACGTCACACAGGCGTGGCAGCCCACACATACGTTGAGGTCGATCACCAGCGCGAGTTGCTTGGACAGGGTTTCGCCTTGCCGGGCGCGAACGCGGCTGACGGGGGCTTCGACAGGCTCAGTCCGAACGGCAGTGGGTGGTGGCGCCATCATCGCGGGGGCAGGGCGCTGCACCGTCGGCGCGGCCGGCTTGCGCGGGGCCGCGGATGGTCCGCCTGCAACCGCATTGGCGTGGAGAATTTCTTTGAGCCAGCCGATCATGATTTTTTGCGTCCTGCGAAATAGGTCATCACCTGCACTGCCTTGCCCAGTACGCCGGGCGCGGCGGGCATGGAGGCGAATTGGGGGAAAGACTCCTGGGGTTCTTCCGGGTCCGCGGGGCGAATACGCACCCGCACGTCGTACCAGCCGGCCTGGCCGGTGATCGGGTCGGAATTGCTGATCGTCGTTGCGCCCTTGGCGCCCTTGAACGGCAACTCTTCCGAGATCAGGTGGTTCAGCAAAAAGCCCTTGCGTGCCTCGTCGGCGCCGGGGGCGAGTTGCCAGGCGCCGTCGGCTTTGCCGATCGCGTTCCAGGTCCAGACCGTGCCGGGCTCGACCGCCTCGCTGTAGCGGATCATGCAACGCACCTTGCCCCACTGGCTCTCGACCCAGCACCAGCCCCCGTCAAGAATGCCTGCAGCCCCGGCCGTGACCGGATTCACGTGCAGGTAGTTGTGGCTGTGGATCTGGCGCAACCAGGCGTTCTGCGAATCCCAGCTGTGGTACATCGCCATCGGTCGCTGCGTGATCGCGTTGAGCGGATATGCCTTCAGGTCGGTTGCGGCTTCTTCGAGCGGCGCGTACCAGAACGGCAGCGGATCGAAATACGTGGCAATACGTTCGCGCAACTCGTCCGGTGGCTGGCGGCCGCTGGTCTTGCCCTGTGCGGCAAGCCGGAAGAACTGCAGTGTGTCGGAATACAGCGCAAGCTGGATCGGATCGTTGCGCTGGCGCCAGCTCTTGTCCTTGGCAAAGTCCAGGTATTCCCGGTTCCAGTTGCGCATGTAGTGCATGGTCTCGGGCATGTGCAGCTGGAACACGCAGTTGTTCTTCTCGTACATCTCCCACTGATTCGGGTTTGGTTCTCCCTTGAGGTGCGACTTGCCGTCCTTGCCGCGCCAGCCCATCAGGAAGCCGATGCCCGGCGCGGGTTGAAAATTAACAACGAAGTCGGGGTAGCCACTGAACTTGCGCGCGCCCTCGGGCGTGGTGAATGCCGGGAACTTCAAGCGCCCCGCCAGTTCGATCAACACCTCCTGGAACGGCTTGCATTCGCCCAGCGGCTTGACCACCGGAATACGCACCGAGTCGACCGGGCCGTCGAACTCGGAGATCGGCCTATCCAGCATGCCCATCACGTCGTGGCGCTCCAGATAGGTGGTGTCGGGCAGCACCAGGTCGGCAAAGGCCACGGTCTCGCTCTGGAACGCGTCGCAGACCACGATGAACGGGATCATGTATTCGCCGGTATCGTCCTTGCGGTTGAGCATCTCGCGCACGGCAGACGTGTTCATCGTGCTGTTCCAGGCCATGTTGGCCATGAACATCATCAGCGTATCGATGCGGTAGGGGTCGCCCTTGACGGCGTTGGTGATGACGTTGTGCATCATGCCGTGCGCCGACAGCGGATGTTCCCAGGAAAACGCATGGTCGATGCGGATCGGCGAGCCGTCCGGGTGGATCGCCAGCTCGTCCGGATGCGCTGGGAAACCCAGCGGCGCGGCATTGAGCGGCGTGTTCGGCTGGATCATGCCGGGGTCGTTGAAGGCCCGGTAGTTCGGTACGATGTGGCGTGGGTAGGGCGCCTTGTGGCGAAAGCCGCCGGGCGCGTCGATGGTGCCCAGCACGCTCATCAGAATCGCCAGCGCACGTACGGTCTGGAAGCCGTTCGAATGCGCCGCCAGGCCGCGCATGGCGTGGAAAGCCACCGGCCGCGCCTGCGTGTGCGGATGCTGCTTGCCCCAGGCGTCGGTCCATGGAATCGGCAGCGTGAAGGCTTGCTCGAACGCGGCGTGGCCCATCTCGCCGGCCAGCAGGCGGATGCGCTCGGCGTTGACGCCGGTGATCGCCTCGGCCCATTCGGGCGTGCATGCGGCGACCCGATCGCGCAGCAACTGGAACGACGGCGCAACCCGGGTGCCATCGGCCAGCGTGTAGAAACCTTCGATCGCCGGATCACATCCGTCGGCAATGCCTTCGGGGTAGGCATTGAGCACCTGGCCCGATGTTTTGTCCCACACCAGCTTGTTGTGCGGATGGCGGCCGTCGCCCGGCGGGCCTTTTTCCGGATTGGGGTCGAACGCGAACAGGCCTTCGCGTTCACCTTCATCGAGCACCACCAGCTGCGGCGCATTCGTGAAGCGTTTGAGAAACGCATGGTCGATCTGGTCGGTGCGGATCAGCTCGTGCAACAGCGCCATGAACAGGGCACCGTCGGTGCCCGGCTTGATCGGAATCCATTCGTCAGCAATCGCCGAATAACCGGTGCGCACCGGGTTGACTGAGATGAAGCGCCCGCCATCGCGTTTGAATTTGCTGAGGGCCACCTTCATCGGGTTGCTGTGGTGGTCCTCGGCGGTGCCGATCATCACGAACAGCTTGGATCGGTCCAGGTCGGGCCCGCCAAACTCCCAAAAGCTGCCGCCCACGGTGTAGATCATGCCGGTGGCCATGTTGACCGAGCAAAAGCCACCGTGCGCCGCATAGTTGGGGGTGCCGAACTGGCGCGCGAACAGACCGGTCAGCGCCTGCATCTGGTCGCGGCCGGTGAACAGTGCGAACTTCTTGGGATCGGTGGCGCGAATCTTGCCGAGCCGTTCGGTCAGGATCTCGTAGGTGCGTTCCCAGCTGATGGGTTCGAATTCGCCCGCGCCGCGTTCACTGCCCGCTTTGCGCAGCAGCGGCCGCGTCAGTCGCGCGGGAGAGATCTGCTTCATGATGCCAGACGATCCCTTGGCGCAGATCACACCCTTGTTCAGCGGGTGTTCGGGGTTGCCGTCGATGTAACGCACCTCGGGCCCGTTGTCGCCTTGGCGCAGGTGCACCCGGATGCCGCAGCGGCAGGCGCACATGTAGCAGGTGGTGCACTTGACTTCGGTGTCGGCCACCGGCGCTGCGGCCAGCGGATCATGCAGGGGTTCAGCCGACAGAAACTTGAACATGGCGCGACGCTCTCCGGGGCAAAGGTATTTTAGTGCCGGTCGTCAGGCCACAGGGCCGCGCGCCGGGATGGTGTGGACACCATGGTAACCACGATTGCTCAAAAGAAAAAACGGATAATGCGACTCACAATGATCGATAAAACAGATCAGCGATTGCGCCTGAACCTGCGCCAGCTCGAGGTTTTCGTGGCCACAGCACGGACCGGTTCCACGCGCGCCGCGGCGGGGCGCATTGCACGCTCACAGTCTGCTGCGAGCGCCGCGCTGGCCGAACTCGAGGCCGCCTTGGGCGGGCTTTTGTTCGACCGGGTGGGGCGACGTCTGTCGCTCAACGAGAACGGTCGCGCCTTGCTGCCGTGTGCCCGGCTGCTGCTTGAACAGGCGGCGCGGCTCGAGACCATGTTCACCGGCGAACATGCGGCGCCATTGCATGTGGCCGCCAGCTTCACCATTGGCGAATACCTGTTGCCCGACCTGGTGGCGCGCTGGACGCGCGAGCGGCCGCAAAGCCGGATCCGGCTGCAGATCGCCAACACCAGCGAGGTGATTGCAGCGGTCGCCGGCTTCGACGTCGACCTCGGTTTCATCGAGGGTCTGCAGACCCATCCGGATCTGGTGGTGCGGCCCTGGTTGCACGATGAGCTGGTCATCGTTGCATCGCCCGGGCACGCGCTCGCCGGCCGAACCGCCACGGCGCGTCAGCTGGCAGCCGCGACATGGATCCTGCGCGAGCACGGCTCAGGTACCCGGCAGGCCACCGACCACTGGTTGCTCGAGCATCTGGACCAGCAGATAGTGGGTTTCGAGCTGGGCAGCACCGAGGCCATCAAGCGGCTGGTGGCGGCGGGCGCCGGTCTGGGCTGCCTGTCCCGCCACGCGGTGGCGCAGACCTTGCAGGCGGGCTGGCTGGTGGAGTTGCGCACCCGGTTGCCGCATGCGGTGCGCCGGTTGGCCATGGTGATGCACCGCGACAAGACGCTGGGCTCGTCAACCGAGGCGTTCATTGGCTACTGCCTGGCGGCGTATCCGCAATCCCCGGCCGGCGCACGCATGCGGGGTTGAGCCCTGCCGGTTTGCCGCTGGCACGCCGCGTTGCGTGCGCAGACAGGCCTTATCAGTCGCCGTGCACGACGACGCGGTTGCGTCCCTGGTGTTTGGCTGCGTAGCAGGCTGCATCGGCGGCGGCCAGTACGGCGGCGATGTCTGCGAAGCTGCTGTCGACGCGAACCATGCCAATGCTGGCGCCCACCTTGAATTCATGACCCTCCCAGGCAAGGCTGTAGTCGACCACAGCCTTGCGCATTTTCTCGGCGATGTCGCGCGCATGGTCCTGCGGACACTGGTGCAGCAACACGGCAAATTCATCGCCGCCAACCCGGGAGACGGTGTCGGATTTGCGCACCTGGGATGCGAGCTTCTTGGCAATGTCGCGCAAAACCGCGTCGCCCGCGGCGTGCCCACCGGTGTCGTTGACATGTTTGAACTTGTCCAGATCGATGAACAGGGCGCAAAAAGGTGCTGCTTCGGCGTCAGCTGTCGCCTCTGTCAGCAAAGTCTCGAACGCCGGTCGATTGGTCAGCCCGGTCAGCGCGTCGTGGCTCGAATTCCACGCGAGCTGCTCGCGGTGCGTCTTCATGTCGGTGACGTCTTCGAAGGTCCAGATCGTTCCCTTGGACATGTCGCCGGCCACGACCGCACGCCCGCGCATACGGGCCCAGAATTTCTCTCCCGACTTGCGCATGAGTTCGACCTCGCCGGAAAAGAAACCCTGCTCCATGAACTGGGGCCGGGCGCGAAGTCCCAAGGCCTCGTAGGCCTCGTCGGAGTCGTAAATGATGCGGGTGGGCTTGCCTTCCATGTCGCTCTTGTCCATGCCGAAGGTCGCGCAGAAGTGGCGGCTGACGAGTTCGAACTTGCCGTCGCGCGACAACGCGATGCCCACTTCGGCATGGTTGAGCACCGCCTCGAGTTGCAGCAGCAGCGCGCGGGTTTCGCCCTGACGCCGTTCGCGCTCTTCCTCGACATGCTGGAACACGCCGGCCAGTTCACCGACTTCGCCACCCCATTTTTTCGGCCATGAGGCCAGGTTGCCCGGTGTATCGGTCAGCGACGCCATGGCCCGGTGGCGCAGCTTGTCAATGGGCCGCGTCACGCGCAGGCCAAAACAGATTGCCAGCAGCGCCGCCACCAGGCCAACGCCGGCTGCCGAAGCCCAGGCCGCGCGTTGGGCGGCGCGCAACGGTTTCAATGCGATGGACTGCGGCGTCATGCGCACCAGCATCCAGTCCGATGCCGCGATGCCAGCCATGGAAATCAGGTAGCCGGAGGACAAAACAGCCTGGCCGTCGGTACCGATCGGGCTGCCCGCATCGCGCCAAGTTTGGTAGACCTCGGACAGGCCCGGTTCCTCGGATGCCTTGCCCATGAGCCGGGCCGGGTCGGGATGCGCCAGGATGACACCGCTGCGGTTCATCACCAGGCTGCGTGAGGCGTCGCGCAGGTCACCCAGGCCGATGTTGTAGAACAAGCCGGACGAGCCCAGCGGCAGGCTGCCGCCGATGATGCCGGTCGGTTTGCCGTCGAGTTGCGGCGCGGCGGTCGCCAGTATCACCCGGGGAATTTTGCTGACCGGACCAATGATGGGTTCGGAAATCACCACCTGGCCGGAACGGATCGCCTGCTGGAAATAGGGCCGGTCGGCGATATTGGGACGGTCGTCGCTGGGTTTGCCATCCACCAGACGGACCAGGATCTGCCCGTCGGCGTTGCTGGCCAGCACCACATCGAACAAGGCGTTTGCCGCTGATTCCTGGCGCAGATGACGTTCCAGGGCGCGCGGATCGGACCACAAGGCCGGGCTGATCGAATGCGTCGCGGCGGTGAGCGTGGTCTGCAGGATCTCAAGCTTGCTGGCCAGCAACGAAGCTGTGCCCTGGCGATTGTTGGCGCCGTTCTCGAGCAGCAGCGACTCGATGTCCTGTTGCGTCGTGTGCAGTATCAGCTGAGCGGTGCCGACGGCCGACAACATGCCGGTGGCGACCGCCAGCGTGACGATCTTGAACTTGAGGGTATGGACCCAGGCCAAGTCAGATCACCGATAGGCGCTTGGCGGCCCGGTCCAGGCTTTGAAGCTTCCTTCGACGAAAATCCGGTCGCAGTTCTGGCTTGCGCCGACCCTCGGCAGCACATGCCACAGCGCGCACTGCGGGACCGATCTGGTGGGTTGCTGGCGAAATGGTATGGGTCATCTGGGTGAATCGGGTTCCGCAATCACAAAAATGGAGGCGTCCGCGCGCAATACAGCCAGTATCACCCTTCGCACAGGGCACCTCAATCGGCAATTTCCCGCGGTTGACTTTGCAGCCGTTGCGATAGCAGTTGATCCGTCAGCCAGAAGACCGTCGTAATCCGCTGCGGGCCGGTGGGCTCGCTGTCGTGTTTGAGCACCTGCTATGGACCGGGTCGAGTTTCCTGGGTTTCCAGTCGCCGTAGTACCCTGGTGTGGATGACACCGAGCACCCAAACCCTGTTCGATGCGACTTGGCGCATGGGCTAGCCGTCGATCTGCAGGATGGCTTCGATCTCGACCGACATATTGCCGGGCAGCGAGCCCATGCCAACGGCCGAGCGCGCGTGCCGCCCGGCGTCGCCCAGCACATTGACCAACAGGTCGGAGCACCCATTGATGACCTTCGGATGCTCGCCAAACGTCGGTATCGCGTTGACCATGCCCAGCAACTTGACGACATGGCGTATGCGCGCCAGGTCGCCCAGTGCCAGATGGGCCACGGCCAGCAGATTCAACCCGGTGAGCTGGGCATGCTGGTAGGCGTCCTCGACACTGACATCGCTGCCGACCTTGCCGGTGCACAAGCTGCCGTCCGCTCGGCGTGGTCCCTGGCCCGATATATAGAGCAATCCGTTCACCATGACGAATGGCACATAGTTGGCCACGGGTGTGGCCGGTTTCGGCAATTCGAGGCCGAGTTCCTTGAGGCGGTCATAGGGGGTCATGAAGATTCTCCTGAAGAAACAAAAACTTTCTGGCGGGTGCCGGCCCGTGAACACATGCGCCCGCGACCTGTCGCACGGCCATATGGCTTGTTGGCCCATCCCATAGGTTAACCCGCGACAGTGTCGGCTGCGCGATTGTGCGCACAATCAACGCTGCCGCCGCCACTTTGCAGGAGCACTGCCCTATGTCCGGAACCATCGACTACTACTACTCCACGCGTTCAATCTACGCGTATTTCGGCGCCGAGCGCATTGTGGTCCTGGCACGTAGCGCCGGGCGCGTGCTGATGCACAAGCCGATTGACCTGTCGCGCGTCGTTCCGGCCAGCGGCAGCTCGGCGTTTGGGCAGCGCTCCGTCGGGAACAAGAATTACTTCTTCGGGCGTGAGATCGAGCGCTGGAGCGAATTCCTGGCCATTCCGGCGCTGGTCGATCCGGTGCACCATGTAGGCGATCGCACATGGCCGTCGGGTTTTGTCATTGCCGCGCAGCAGCAGGGCGCTGACGTGGACGCCCTGCATGTCGCCATTCTGCGGGCCTTGTGGCAGGACGACCGCGATATCGGCGACACGGATGTGCTGGCGCAGATCGCACGCGAGGCCGGACTCGATCCCTTGCCACTGCGTCGCGCAGCCCAGGATGCCGCCGTGCAGCAGGAGTTTGCGCGCAATTCCGAAGATGCCGTGGCCTGCGGCGTGTTTGGCTCGCCGACCTACATCGTCGATGGCGAGATGTTCTATGGGCAGGACCGGCTGATGATGGTCGAGCGGGCTATGAAGCAGCCGTTCAGGCCGGCCGGCCCAAAGCCCGCATGGTGAAGGGAGTCGACCGATGAAGCCCGACACCCACTCTCCCCATGCGTTTACCGAACTGCGCGAAGGCGTACGCGCCGTCGTGTCGCAGTTCGACTCGCGCTACTGGCAGGCGCTCGATGAGGCACGCGCGTTCCCGGAGGCGTTTGTCAAGGCTTTGACCGACGCTGGATGGATGTCGGCGCTGATTCCCGAGGAATACGGTGGCGCCAATCTGTCGCTGCTTGAAGCCAGCGTGGTGATGGAGGAGATCAACCGCGGCGGCGGCAATTCCGGCGCATGCCATGGCCAGATGTATGTCATGGGCTGCGTCGTTCGCCATGGCTCAGCCAGGCAGAAGCAGGACTTGTTGCCCCGCATCGCGCGCGGCGAGATTCGCCTTCAGTCGATGGCGGTGACCGAGCCGACTACCGGCAGCGACACGACCCGGCTCAAGACCGTGGCGGTGCGCAAGGGCGACCACTATGTCGTGACCGGCCAGAAGGTCTGGACTTCGCGCTTGCTGCATTCGGACTACATGTTGCTGTTGGCGCGCACCACGCCGCTGGCCGAGGTGAAGAAAAAGAGCGAAGGCCTGTCGGTGTTCCTGGTCGATCTGCGCGGCGAGATCGGCAAGTCGATCACGCTGAAGCCGATCCGCAACATGGTCAACCACGAGACCCATGAGATGTTCATCGACCAGCTCGAAATTCCGGTCGAGAACCGTATCGGCGAAGAAGGCCGCGGCCTGCACTACATCCTCGACGGGCTGAACGCCGAACGCATCCTGATTGCCGCCGAGTGCGTCGGTGACGGCTACTGGTTCATCGACAAGGCCTCGGCGTATGCCAGAGACCGGGTGGTGTTCGACCGGCCGATCGGCCAGAACCAGGGCGTGCAATTTCCGATTGCGCGCGCCTATGTCAATGTCGAAGCAGCCAGCCTGATGCGCTACCACGCTGCAGGCTTGTTCGATGCCGGCCAGGACTGCGGCGCGCAGGCCAATATGGCGAAGTTGCTGGCGGCTGACGCCTCGTGGGAGGCTGCCAACGTCTGCCTGCAGACGCATGGCGGCTTTGGCTTTGCCGCCGAATACGACATCGAACGCAAGTTTCGCGAGACCCGGCTCTACCAGGTCGCACCGATTTCGACCAACCTGATTCTTTCCTACCTGGGCGAGCATGTGCTGGGTATGCCGCGCTCGTATTGAGATGCAAAAAGGAAACGCGGATGCAGACGGCTGACGGCAACATCGAACAGTGGGTCGGGCGCAGCCAGTCGCGGACCGAGGTCATTCACTCGGTGCAGGTGCGTCAGCTTGCGGCGACCTTGAACGATGCGCAGCGGCTGGCGACGCCCGATGCCGCACCCTTGCCGGCGGGTTGGCACTGGGCGTACTTCAACCCGCTGGAAGTGCAGGCTGGGCTCAGTGACGATGGTCATCCGCGGCGCGGCGACTTCATGCCACCGGTCGACCTGCCGCGGCGCATGTGGGCTGGCAGCCGTTTGACCTGGAGTCGCGCCTTCAAAGTCGGGGCGCGCGTGACGCGGCAGACTCGCATCGACAAGGTGGTGCACAAGCCGGGCCGCAGCGGCGATATGGTGTTCGTGACGCTGGCCCACCAGTACCACGATGCTGATGGACTGCTGCTGGAAGAAGAACACGATATCGTCTACCGTGACGCGCCGAGCCAATCAGAGAAAGCCGACCTGACCGACCTTGGCGCGCGAGCCCGCGCCGGTGAACATGCCTTCGAGCGCGTCGGTTCACAGCACGCGACAGTGCACCCCGATGCGGTGATGTTGTTCCGCTATTCGGCTGCCACCTTCAACGGCCACCGCATTCACTACGACAGCGACTACTGCCGCGATGTCGAGGGCTATCCGGGCCTGGTAGTGCATGGCCCTTTGATCGCCACCTTGCTGCTGGGCTTCGTCGAGAACACACTCGCCCGTGGGCGCTTCATCCGCAGCTTTGCGTTTCGCGCGAAACGGCCGACGTTCGATTTGGGGCCATTCCACCTGCACGCGGCTACATCCGGCGCAGACAGCAAGGCAATGGATGTCTGGTCGACCAACAACGTGGGCGAGGTCGGTCTCGACGCGCAGGTCGTGCTGGACTGATGCCGGCGCGAAGCCTCTGCAAGCCTGTTCCTTTGCGATGTCTCGGGGTAGGTGCTTGATCGCGGTGTAAGCATCGGGCTACTACATCGACCATTGTTGGATGCTGCGGCGAGCACCATGGTGCGTCGCGCGGCACACCAACCGAAGGAGAAAGCTGTCCATGCCCACCCAGAAAATTGAATTTCCCGGCAGCCAGGGTGTTGCACTCGCCGGTCGGCTTGATACGCCGGACCAGCCCCCCACGCCTGGGCGATATTCGCCCACTGTTTCACTTGCTCCAAAGACAGCAAGGCCGCCGCCTTCATATCGCGCGCATTGGCCCGGACCGGTTTCGGTGTGCTGCGTTTCGACTTCACCGGGCTGGGCGGCAGCGGCGGCGGCGACTGCACCGCAGGGGCGGGCCGATGGTGTCTGCCGGCCAGCTGATCAGTGCCGTACTGTTGATGGATCCGGGCGAGCCGGACCGATGTCGAGCGGACCGATTGACGTTGCTGCCGTGGCGACTGACACTGTGCGCTGCTTCACTAAATGGAGAACGACATGATGGCGCCTGAATTGACCTGGCTGGTCTGGTCCGTGGCTCTGGCTTTTGTGCAGGTCGCTATTGCGGCGGCCGGGGCGCAGTTGCAGGTCGGATTGCAGACGCTGGCATCGAGTCGCGAAGACATGCCACAGCTGACCGGCTGGGCCGGTCGCGTGCAGCGTGCGCACCGCAACATGATCGAAAACCTGTTGCTGTTCGCTGCACTGGTGCTGGTGGCGGTCGTCGCCGACAAGACCAACAACATCACCTTGATGGGAGCCCAGGTTTTTTTCTGGGCCCGGCTGGTGTATGTGGTGGTTTACGGCCTGGGTATCGCCTGGCTGCGCACCGGTGTCTGGTTTGTGTCGGTGGTCGGCATGGCGATGATTTTCAGCCAGATGGTGTGAGAGCTGCCCTGGTCTGCCCGACAGGAGACTGGCGCTGGTCGCCAGCAGGAATCGAACCCATGCCGCAAACCCGCAAGAACACTTGGCGAAGTCTTGGGATGGGCTGAGAGTGCCCTCAAGGCGCGCGAAGGCAGATCACGTGACGTCGGTGATTGGCAGGAACATCCAGGAGGCGCACGCAAAACCTGGCACGCCGATGGCATCTGCGCCCATCAGCTCGACTGCAGGTGTGCCGATCATGCCGCCGGCAGAAACGACTCCCAACCTCACAACAACAACAGATGCTGCTTCTCGGCACCGACCACAGCATTCAAGGCAATCCGGTGATCAAAAGTGGCTAGCGCGCCTTGGTGTGCCACGGCCAGTGCCAGTAGGTACAGATCGGTGATCTGGCCGTGCCCGAACACCCGGCTCCAGTTCACCAGGCCATCGGTGCGCAGACTGATGTCGTCGGACCAGAATTCGTGATTGACATCTGCGCAGGCCAACGCCATCTTGGCGCGCACGGCTTCAAACCCGGCAGGGCCATGCTGGCTATAGCCGGGCAGGTTCAGGACGCGAAGCACGCCGTTTTCCACCAATGGGCAGGTTGCGATTTTGAGATGGGGCTTTTGAAAGAGGGCAAGTGCTTCGGTATTGTGGACGTGTGCATCGTCCAGCAGTGCGATCCAGATGTTCACGTCCAGCAGCAAGCGGGGGTTGCCGCGCGCGCTCAAATGCCCTCCTCGTCCATCAGGCGGCGAACGTGCTCGGTGGTGACTATTTCATCGCGCGCCGGGAGCACCGAGTACTTGCTGCGCAGCGCAACAGGTGTTGCGGGCGCATGGGCATTGGCGCGCAAGGCGTCGCGCACATAGCGCGACACGGCATCCCCCAACGTGGTGCGCTCGCGCTGGGCACGCTGGCGGACCACGGCAAACACATCGTCATCAAGGGAAAGTGTGGTGCGCATGGAACGCGTCCTTCAATATCATCAAAGCATCAATTTAGCATCAAAGCATTATCGGCACAATACTGCTGCAACCTGCCAAAGGAGGATCGGTGCGACCTGTGCCTGACAGAAGTGGCCGTACGACCTTTTCCCCCTTAAACCCGCAGATTGGCCTACCTCTTGCGCTACAGGAGAAATCGATTCCAGTCTTTTCAAACGGCCTTTTTGTGTGATCCGTCGCAAAGCGGCGCATTGCCGGAAGCCTTGCATCCACAAAAATAGACAGTCGTCGATTCGGTGGCTGTGTATTTCACCGGCGTAAACACTCCATCCACTTTATGGGAACCATCACAAAACGGCTGGCTCCTGCTTTTGCCGCAAGCACACCAGTAGTAAGCCTTGCCCTGTTCAACGGGCGTTGCAAATGGGGTGTCGGAGGCGCGAGCTGCTGAAGGCATAGAAATATCCCAAGGCTGTGACGTAGAAATTACGATTGATTTATACACGAATGCTACAGCTTCGCTCAACTGGCGCGGGTACGTGGCCAACCGGATGATTCAAGGTGACCGAGCCGACTCCTTCCGGAGATGTTGGTCTCAACATTGAATGACTGCCCAGTCATAGTTGACCGCCACTGGGCCGGCCATCGACTATGCCAGGTCCGGACGTTCAAGGTCCGCGAAATTCGCCCGCGGTAACGAAATTTCCAGAGCGGGCGTTGGTTGCCGCCAAGCGTTGGTCACCGAGCCAGTGACGGCTCTTCACGGCCTCGAACCGGCGCAACCAACCTTTTGCCGACGTTCAGCTACACGTCCAACTCGCCAGTCAAACCTCCGTGGTGGAGGTCAGATTTGAACCGCCTGGCCACCACGATTCTGAACTGCCCCCCAGAAGTTGGACGAACTTCAAGGGGGATTCATGGCAAAGTAGGAAACAGCGTTCAAGCTCAAGTTAGTCAAAAGCTTTCTGGCCGGAGACGGCGGAGCGAAGCTGCTGGCGCAGCTCATGCAAGTGAAATGCGGTGTACGTCCTCAGGTTGTTTACTTCAAGCGGCAGGGCCCCTCGGCACCGGCTACCGCCCGCAACACGACCAGCAGTTCCTTGGCCTGCACGCGGTCGCCGGCCACCACATACACCGCCTCGACCTCGGCGTCGCGGTCGGCGGCCACGTGGGTCTCCATCTTCATGGCCTCCAATGACAGCAGCGTGCTGCCCGCATTCACGCGCTGACCCACGACCACCGCGACGTTGACGATGGCGCCTGGCATCGGCGCTGCCACGTGCCACGGGTTGCCGGGCTCAGCCAGCGGGCGAGCGCCTTCTGCCGCAGCCGCGTTGGCGGCGGCCACACGCACCGTGCGCGACTGGCCGTTGAGCTCGAATTGCACCTTGTGCGCAGTCTCGCCGTCGTCGGCGATCGACTGCAATGCCACCAGCAGGGTCTTGCCCGGGTCGATCTCCACCGCCAGTTCCTGCTGCAGCTGCGGGCCGTAGAAGAACACCGGCCTCGGTGCGCGCAGCCGCCAGGTCGACAGCGGGCAGGCGGTCGCCCGGACGGTACGGCGCCGGCGGCCGTCACCGACCCGCAGCGCCAGTTCGAGCCTGCGACAAGCAGTCATTCAGCCGAGCTCCTGACACCGACCGGCGCTGCGCCCCGTGCTACTGGAGACCTTCGAGGAGACCCAGCGTCAACGCGGCACCTGCTACAAGGCGGCCAACTGGATCCACGTCGGCCAAACCACCGGTCGACGAAAGAAGTTCACCATCCATACCCAGCCCGTGCCCATCAAAGACATTTGGATGTATCCGGCGCGACAGAACTTGCGCGCCACCTTGTGCCAATAAGCCGGCGCGTACCCACGGGCTCACCGAATATTTACCTATTTCTGGTCCGCGGCTGGAATCCTGACGTTATTGAGCGCCAGCTTGCGCACATCGAAGGCAATCGCGTGCGTGCCGCGTATCACCGTGCACTCTACCTGGAAGACCGCGTGAAGTTGTTGCAGTGGTGGGCGGACTATCTCGACGGCCGCAAGACGGGAAAGGTGGTGAAGTTACCAAAGCGCAAGGCATGAAGGGGCAAGTGTTTCCTGCTGTACAAGCGTCTTTGCAGCGGTTGTCGGCTACGCTTACTGCTTGGGATTAAATACTGCGTCGATGTCCCGCGCACCATGCAGCACACGGACGATATCGATTCCGTCGTCCAGCGGCACGTAGAAAACAACGTACCGCCCCACAGGAAAGCAGCGCACACCTGGCACCAGTTCGTCCCGGGCACGACCCATTCTTGGCTGGGCCCCCGCAACCGGAACTGGGCATCAAGTTGATCCACCCAGCGATCGGCGGCGACTGGATTGTTGTCGGCGATGTAATTCCAGATTTCCAGGATATCGGTCTCTGCAAGTGGCCGCCGCGTTATACGCGGTATTCAAGCAACCGTCGGCTTGGAGGCTCGTCGGGCCTGCGCTTTACGCTTGACTGCTTTGGCATCCCAGGTCTCACTCGACCCGCTGGCTAACCCTTGGCGGATATCGCCACGCAACTGATCGAGCTTTGCTCCCCGTAGATCATCATTCGCGGTGGTCGACGGTAGCGAGGCGCCGCGCTCACCCAGGAACTGTGTGCCGACCATCAGGGCAACAGCGCAGCACGCGGCGGTGCGCTGCGATGCCGACGAGCGCCAGCGGCTGGAGCAGCTTTGCCGCTACGTCACCCGCCCGGCGCTGGCCAACGAACGCGTGCAGGTCAACAACGCCGGACAAGTCGTGCTCAAACTCAAGACCGCCTGGCGCGACGGCACCACCCACATCGTGATGTCGCCGCTGGAGTTCATGCAGCGCCTGGCGGCCCGGGCGACCGAAGGGCGCCTTTCATGCGCCCGTGCCGCGGCCCCGGCTGCATCTGATTCGCTTCCACGGGGTGTTGGCGCCGAACGCCAAGCTGAGGGCACTGGTAGTGCCGCATGGCCCCGAGCAGGCTACCGG
>Ga0209702_10000133_pt1 | contig 140269 bp, 112 predicted proteins | sample FRY01_FD_187210 | JGI IMG/M metagenome (GOLD analysis project Ga0209702, IMG submission 187210) | Freshwater microbial communities from Lake Fryxell liftoff mats and glacier meltwater in Antarctica - FRY-01 (SPAdes) (version 2) | ecosystem: Environmental > Aquatic > Freshwater > Ice > Glacier...
AACTGATTCTATCCAAAAGATTTTAAATATTGGTTGGGAATGTCAAATTTATCAGCCCAAACTTGGCTTACCTTTTTTGGATTATTTAGATTATAAATACTCTATCGAAAAAGATACAAAAAGAATTAAAACTTATGAATTATATATTGGTAAGGCATATTCTATAAAAGCTCACCTGCACTATCATCTTTGGGAGAACGACTCATCCTATCATTATTTTTCTAAATCTATATATTATAGAGAAAGAACAGGCGATATTTTAGAAAAAATCTGGGCATATAATAATATTGCATTGTATTTTAATAAAGTTGAAAATATAGATTCTTCAGCTTATTATATCTCCAAAGCTATTAATGTACTGAGTGAAAAAACTAAAAACTTTTCCTTTAGTTATACTAATGAATATTTAAAATCAGAAGTAAATAATACTTTTGGAAAAAGTTATTTACTACAAGCTTCTTACAGAGAGATATTACTTAATTGTCATAGATTAGGAATTAATAGTTATCATTCTGAATATTTGGATATTATTTCAAAATATAAAGAAATTAAACCTATATTTATTGAGCATAATATTGAAAGTATGATGGGACATTTGAATTTATATTTAGAATTACAAAATTATTTTATTTTTTATGAATATCAATCAGACAGTCCAAATAAGTTGAAATATTATGATGATTTATTTCAAATATATTCTGAATATTATATTAATAATGATAATTATGAAAAATTACGATTATATGATTTTGTCTATAAATTACAAAACTCTAAAAATAAATTTGTACAAAAAGATGCCGAAACTATTCTAAGAAATTCAAGTTTTTATTACAATCCAATAGAAAATTATTTGTTCAAAATAATTGATTTAAAGTTTGGAAACTACACTGCAAACCAAAAAAGAAAAATAATTATATCTGAATTAGACAAAATTGATACATTAATCAATCATCAAGAAAGGGTATATTTAGTTTTACATTTACAACATATTTTTAATGAAGAACTAATAAACTATGCCCCATTTAAATTATATTTAGATAAAGTATATAAAAGTGTTAATGAAATCACAAAAATATCAGCTAACTATAAACATCTGAACCAAAGTATAATAGACTTAAATAATTATCATCAATTTTTATTGAGTAGGGTAGTTAATTATAAAAATGATAAATTGTATTTCTTGATTGGGATTATTTTATTCTTTTTAATTTTAATATCTGTTGTTGGGTCATTATATTTTAAAAATCGCAAACTAACCAAACAGAGCTTAGCGATAAACAAACAACTTTTAGAAAATAATCAGATTAATAAAAAAATATACGGAGTAATTTCACACGATTTGAGTTCTCCGATTGCAAATTTTGAATTATATTTAGAAATATTAGAAAATAAAATAAATAGTAATGAAAAATCTAAGTCTTTTGAAATTATTAATCAATTAAAAACAAAATCACATTTTTTAAATAGCACTTTAGAGAGTTTGCTTAATTATCTGAAATTTGAAGAAGATAAATTTGAAATAATATACGAGAAAATCAACTTAAATTCAATAATTAATGAAATCAAAGAAATGCAAAATGATTTGATAGTTGAAAAGAATATTGAAATAATAACAAATAATTGCGAAAATGAAATAATATCTGAAAAAATATTATTATCTGTAATATTAAGAAATTTAATTCAAAATTCTCTTAAATTTTCCTTTACAAATTCTAAAATAATAATCAATTTAATCAATTTAGATAACTATATCACCATTGAAATCATTGATTTTGGATTAGGAGTATGCGAAGATAAAAGAAAAGCGATAATTAGGGGCATTCCAATTACCGCTGGAGTTGATAATGAAAATAATCAAAGTACTGGCTTTGGATTTCTATTAATTAGAGATATAATTCTCAAACTAAATGGCAAATTTGAAATAGAAAATAACCACCCCAAAGGTACAATCGTAAAAGTAACACTCCCTCAAAAATTATAAATCCATTTGTTTATTAATATATATTCATAAGCACCCATATTTTGGCAAAAAACATCAATATTACCCTACTTTGTGGGGTGTTTTTTCTCATTTATTCTCCTTAAGTTTGAATTGTAAATAATTTTTATTTATAATTAAATAATATAAGAGGAATTTTTATGGCTTTAAGCAACCAATTACAATCTTGGTTAATGGCAAATCAAGATAAATTTGCTCCTGAGCAAATCTTTCTAATAACTAATAGTCTGGAAAAAGTTCATCCAGATAAAGAAATGATGATAAATAGTATCAAATTAGTCGATCCAAGTCAAATAGTATTATTCGCTTGGCTTTTAGGTATAGATGGATTTTTTATAGATCAAGTTGGTAGAAGTATAATAAAAATTTTATTATGTCTTACCTTCATAGGTGCTTTATTCTTTATTATTGATGCTTTTGGCGCTAAAAAACGAGCTCAAGAATATAATTTTAAACAATTTCAAAAACAAATAAATCAATTAAATTAGGAATTTAAAAAATGAAAAATATAAAATATATATTTATAGCAATTTTACTTTCAATTTCATTTATTAGCTGTGGAAAAACTGTAGAAGATGATATTAAAGAACTTGCTGAAATTACTGTAGATGTTCAGTTAAACACTGCATTATTTTTTAAAGGAGAGTTGTCTGGCAATGAAGTAAAAAAGAAAAATGAAGAATTAACTAACAAACTCGAAAAAATTAAGTTAGGTATGGATGAAAAGCTAAAAGACAAAACAGCAGAAGATAAAGCAAACTATAGAAAGTTGCTTAAAGAAGAAATTGAAAAACGTTTAAAAGAAGTAAAAGAAGAAAATAAAAAATAAGGAATTTTAAAAATGAAAATAATAAACAAAAATATCGCTAAATTAATATTTTTAATATTAATATCTTTCACTTTTACGTTCTGTTCAAAAAGTAACGAAGATGAAGTAAAAACTAAGGAAACTGAAAAAGTTGAAACTCAAGTTGTGGAGGAAGAGAATCTCAACGACACTAAATGTGCTGAATGTGGTAATATGTTTGTAGGTGCAGACGGATATTGTGGTAAAATTGAGAATTTGTCAGGTACTGCTAAGTCATGGGGTTATACAAAAGGAAGTTACTGTTCAGAGACTTGTTCTGCTAATAGTAATTTTTAATTATCCAACATTTAAACTGCTTTTCAATTAACCTCATAGTTTTTATGAGGTTTATTTTTATTTTTACTTAATTTTATTATGATGAATAGAAAATACAAAATCAAATTTACTTTCTTTATCTTTATATTATTTTTTTTTAGTTATAATTTGAGCGAATCACAAAATTTCTCAAATCCGCTTAGATTTTATAAAACTGATATACTTTCTTATCTACAAACCCTTTATAAAAATCAAGAATATGAAAAAATATCAAATTATGTAGTATTAGATTTTGATACAAAATATTCTCATTCTCAACTCGTAGATAATCTAAAAGAAATTCAATTCGGATATAAAATCAAAAAAGTTGGTATAAAAGAGTCAATAAACAAAACTACTAAATCAAAAGAGTGGATTGTAACTTATGACAAAAATATTATTGCTACTAAGAAAACTTTTAGTATAAAATGTATTTCTGTCAAAGACACTTGCAAACTCTATTTAGATAAAACTAATTGGGAATTATTATTCAACAGTAAGTTTAAATAACGAATTTTATTTCTAAGTCTAAGTATTTGAAACTTACCACAGCCATAATTGGAACAAATTTGGTCAAGATGAAAAAGTAAATAATTGTGAAACCGTAACATTTGTGTATTCTGGAATTGAACCCGAAGATGCTGATTTTTATTATGAACAAGTAGAAGACGGCTACATTCTACATTTGAAATTGGTAGGACAGATTACAGAATTGAACTTCAATTGTATCTGTAAGCGTTATGAAGTAAATAACCCACAATCTTACAGGATGAGAATCGCAGATGACTTACGTTTTGAGCAATTAATAATGACACCTATTAGTAATGGTTTTTGGGAAGTTAGAATTGGAACAACTGAAGACAGAAAATGTAAAAGCCCTGCAAGAAGTTCTTTAAAAGAGAAAAGACAAATAAATAACTACGAAAATAAATTACCAAGAAATTGCAAGTAATATCATTTTAGAATGATATTACTAATGCTAAAGGTGCTTTTCTATCTCAATCTTTATAAACCGTTGGATTTATCCAACGGTTTATTTTAGTATTTAATCTAAAAATCACCACTATTAATTTAAAAAAATGCAGAAACAGCGAGGCACCCAAGTTACAACTAAGGTGTTTTTTGCATTTATGTTTCTTAAAAGAGTTTTTGGTAATACTTTCTTTTTGAGTAATTTAGTAAGAATGCTCTTTTTTATGCCAAAGTATTTACTAGAAAAGCACATACTTTATTATTAAAAATATAAAATTTGATGTAATATATTTGCAATTTTCAATATAATAATATAAAGTAATTTCAAATTTAAATAAATTGAATTGAACTAATAGGGTGTGGGAAGTTTAATAAAATAAGAGTATTTTGAAAAAAGTGTAAAAAATTGTATAATTCATAAAATAAAAAATCCTTAAACGACTATTATTCAAATACTTAATAATATTAAATTGTACACCTGGAGGGAATCGAACCCCCAACCCTCAGAGTCGAAATCTGATGCGCTATCCAGTTGCGCCACAGGTGCAGAAAATCAAAACTACGAAATAATATTTATCTTTTTAAAAGTCTTCTCAAAAGGTCAATTTCACTTTTTTCAAAAAACTTAAAAATATATAATAGAAATATAAAAATAAATATAAAAATTATTTTCAAAAAATTAATATTAATAAAAAGTTCTACATTAATTATATTAACTAATAAATTGAATCCAATATATGTAATCAGGCAACTTGATATAATTATTAACACCCTTTTCCATTCATAACTAATAGGGTAAACTTTTTGACCATTGTAATAAATCACAAATGCAGATATCATGTAACTTATCAAAGTATTCCAAGCAGCAACTCTATATCCCCAAATTGGAATAAAAATAAAGTTAGAAGTCAAATTATATAATGCAGCAATAATTATTGAATAACTGAGATATTTAGTCTGTTTCATTATGTTAATACCAGCCGATAAATTATTATACACACCATTAAAAAAATAGCCAGCTAAAATTATTGGAACTATATCTAATCCGCTCCAATAAATTGGATTAATTAATTTTCCACCCATAAAAGGTAAGTTTACTATTTCTTTGATAAAAAAACTTACTGATAAAAAAACTATCGAACTTATAATAGTAAGATAGGTAAGTATTCTTGCAAATAATTCTTTTGATTTAGGTTCATTAAAGTTATTGAGGTAAAATGGTTTCCAAGCATAATCAAATGCTAATACCAATAACATCATGGGCAAACCTAATCTATAATTGGCGTTATAAATAGCCAAGTCTTCATTAGAAGCTAATTCTTTGACTAATGGCTTGTCTCCCAAATTTAACATTATCCCAGATAATTGTGCAGGTATTGTTGGTAAACTATACTTTAGCATGTCTTTTAAGATTATAAAGTCAAAATTGAATTTTAGATTTTTTAAAATTAAATTAAAAGTCAATAAAAATGCTAAAATTGCTCCAATCAGATGTGAATAGACCACGCCCATTGCACCTAACTTATAATTGACTACAAAAACATAAGTAAGTATAATTGTAACAAAGATTATTACTATTTTCAAAATAGAAAATTGTTTAGCTTTATTATTAATACGTAGATAAAGGAAAGGTACATAGGAAATTACGTCAAAAAAGGGAATAAATAGGGCATATAAAATAATTTCTTTTGAGTTTTCAGAATCACAAATATAATTGGCAAAATTGTTATAATTTAAGAAAAGAATCAGAGTAAGTATAACACTGACTAAAAATATTGATATCCAGGAATTAAAAAATACTTTTTTTGAATAATCTGGGTTGCTTTTATCATAAAAGCGAAAAAAAGCTGAATCAAAACCAATTGCATAAAATATGTTAAGAAAAGCAATATAAGAGAACAAATTTGAAATATCCGCAAATTCAACAATTGACAAATAATTAGTATATAAAGGAGTAAGTAGAAAAGTAAGGAAACGCCCTAATATAAAAAATAATCCATAAATAATTGAATCGCTAAAAAGTTGTTTGAGTTTATCTTTCATTCTAATTTTATGTGAATTTAAAATTAATTATAATAATTTATTTTCTCATTAATATTATTAATTATTCAAAATTAATAAAACTATAATTAAAGTAAATAAAATAAATAATTATTATACTATTTGTTTAAAAAAATAATAAATATTCACTTATAAAAGTCTAAATTATTTGGTATAATCATTAATTTTATATAATTTTGTAATCTTTTATTGATAATAAATTAGAATAAGTGTATAATGTTTGAAAGTCTTCAAGAAAAACTAGAGTTTGCTCTCAAAAAATTTAGAGGTCAAACAACTTTAACAGAAGAAAATATTGAAGAAGCTCTGAAAGAGATTAAAAATGCTTTATTAGATGCTGATGTAAATATTCATGTAACAAAGAAATTTGTTGAAGATGTAAGAGTTAAAGCAATTGGTAGTGAGGTAAAAGGTAAACTTTTACCAGAACAAGTAGTAGTAAAAATCGTATATGATGAATTAGTTGAATTAATGGGTGGTAAAAGAAGTGAATTAATGTTTTCACCTTCTCCACCAACAATTATATTAGTTGCTGGATTACAAGGATCTGGTAAAACTACTTTTTGTGCTAAATTAGCTAAATCATTAAAGAAAAAAGGTCGTCAACCAGTTTTAGTTGCTGCCGATGTTTATAGGCCTGCTGCGATTGAACAACTGAAGCAATTAGGGAATGATATAAAAGTTCCTGTATTTACAGTTGAAGGCAGTAAAAACCCTATTGAAATTGCTCTAAGTGCTCTTGCTCATTCTAAAAAGTTTGGTAGAGATACCATAATTGTTGATACCGCTGGTAGATTAACTGTTGATGAAGAAATGATGTTAGAAGTTGAAAATTTAAGTAAAATACTTAAACCAACAGAAACTTTGTTTGTTTGTGATGCAATGATTGGACAAGATGCAGTAGTAACTGCCAAAGCTTTCCACGAAAGATTGGAGCTTACCGGTATTGTACTTACCAAACTTGATGGTGATACAAGAGGTGGTGCAGCCTTGTCTGTTTTGAGTGTTATTGGAAAACCAATTAAATTTATTGGTACTGGCGAAAAATCAGATGCTCTTGAGCCTTTTCATCCAGAAAGAATTGCATCAAGAATTTTAGGTATGGGCGATATTCTTACGTTGGTTGAAAAAGCTGAAGCACAATTTGACCAAAAAGAAGCTGAAATACTTGAAGAAAAAATTAGAAAAAATCAATTCACTTTTGATGACTTTTTGGATCAATTGAAACAAATCAAAAAAATGGGTTCTTTAAAGGATTTGTTAGGATTAATTCCAGGTATGGACAAACAGTTAAGAAATACAAATATTGATGATAAGGCATTCTCTAAAGTAGAAGCGATGATTCTTTCTATGACAAAAGAAGAAAGGAATAATCCTAAGTTGATAAATGGTGGTAGAAGAATTAGAATTGCAAAAGGAAGTGGGTCAAAAGTTCAAGATGTTAATAAATTATTAGCTCAATTTGAAGAAATGAATAAAATGATGAAAAACTTTACTCAAGGCAAAAAATCAAGATTGTTTAAAGGAATGGGTATCCCTGGTAAGAGATAATCCAATATTTTTTATAAATACAAAAAGAAATTAAATTTTATAATATTTTTATTTTTAAAGGCAACTCAAAATGGTTAAAATTAGATTAAGAAGAAAAGGTAGAATTCATCATGCAGTATATGATATCGTAGCTGTAAATGGCAAAGCAAGAAGAGATGGTGCTTATTTGGAGAGATTAGGTTTTTATGACCCTAACACTATTCCTAGTACTATAAAGATTAATCCAGAAAGAACAATCTACTGGATGAATGTTGGTGCTCAACCTACTGATACTGTTAAACATCTTTTAAGTTACGAAGGTGTACTTCTGCAAAGAGCTTTAGAATTCAAAGGTGTAAGTTCAGAAGAGATTTCTGAAAGAGTAATCAAACACAAAGAAGTTGTAAAAGCAAGATTTACTAGAAGAAAAGAATTAAGAAAGGTCAGAGTTACAACTAAAAAACTAACTGAGAAAAATAAATCAGAAGAAGTTGAAGCTTAATTAATTGAAATTTAATTAGTTCTTAGAATTTATAAAATATTTATTCTAAGAACTTTTTTTAATATAAATAATATATATTTATTTGGAAATTATAGTTTAATTTATTAATTTGAATTAAGATATTTTATTAAACATACAATTTAATTTTCTGGCTGATGTTGTTATGGAGGAAGATAATAACAAAATGGCAGGGAAGCCCCATTTTATAATTAAAATTGGATATGTTGTATGCCTACAAGTTTTTCTGGTTCTGGTAGAATTAGAACCAATTTACCATCTGATAATGCTTTAAATTCATTATCTGTGGTATCAAATAATATTGCAAATAGTCAACTTCGATTATCAACTGGCAAAAGAATAAATAGTGCCGCTGATGATGTGTCTGGTTATATAACTTCAAAATCTTTATTTGCTAGAAATTCAAGTCTTAAAACAGCATTAATCAGTGCTGGTGAGGCAAAAAATGTAACTGCAATAGGTCAAGATTCCTTAGATACTATTACTAATCTCCTATCTGAAATTAAAAATTCTGCTATTTCTGCATCTGCTAATTCATTAGGTACTGATGAAAAAGTAGCTCTTGCCAAATCTGCATACAGACTCACACAACAAATACAATTTGTAGTAGATTCCACTGTTTTTGCTGGAAGATCCATTATTAAGGGCGATTTTTATGGTGAATGGGTGGTCGGGTATAATGCTAATAATCAAATTCTGTCTTTTGATATTAATCTTAAAAACAATAATATTGATTTTAATGTGAGAAATCAAAATTTCCACTTAAACTCATTAGAATCTGATACTAATAACAATTCTTTTGGTGGGGTAGAAGGGTTTGACCTTTCACTTTTAAATAATGTATCTGAAATAAATCTTGGTATATTTGAGAGAGACAAAATAGGCTTGACTATTACTTCATTAGCAGATGCTTTGAATAATGTATCAAAAGTTGTGGCATACTTGGGTGGAATTCAAAATAGACTAACTTCTCAAAATGAAAATTTAAATTCACAAATTACAAACTATTCTGCTGCAATCTCAAGAATAGAAGATGCAGACGTAGCAGAAGAACAGTTAAATTTATCTAGAAATTTCTTTTTGGAAACAAGTTCGCTTGCAGTATTATCACAAGCAAACCAAAATCCATCAACATTTTTAAGTTTGTTAAGAAATTAATTTAATTAAAATAATTAATTTAAGATTTAAATTTATAAAATTTACAATTATTTTATAATTTATCTCATTTTCATAAACTTTTGTAAAGTGTTGATATTGTTAGTTTTTAAAACTACAAAATAAGTATCATCACTTAATTCACTTATATCAAATTCCATATTATATTCTCCGTATTCTAGGAATTTGTTTAGTAAGTTCTTTGCAATTGTACCTCTAACATCTATTATATCAATAATTGTATTGTTTGATTCAATTAAACTAAATTGCAAGTTTAATTTATTTTCTGTGGGATTGGGGAATAAATTGATAATTTTAAAATTGCCAGTATTTTTTATAAATCTTCCCCCGTCAATGTAACAAATATCCAAAAGTTCAAAACTACCGTTCTCTAAAAATACATAAATATTATTAGTATCATTCCATAAGGCATACTCAATTTCAATATTAGTAAACGATGTATCTCCTAAAGTAGAAATAAAGTTAAATTCGGTGAGTATATTATCATTATTTATTTTGTATTTAAATTTTCTTATAATAAAACGTTTATTATTTTCGATATATGAAGAGTCATAGATATTATTAATATTGGAATATGGGAATAAAATAGTACTATTAAAAGATATTTTGAGATTTATATCAGTATCTTCTTCTAAATTTAATTGATTAATATTCTTCAAAAATAAAGGTAAAACAACATTCTCTTTTGTATTAGATTTTAAGTCACCTAATTTCAATTTGATATAATTACTTCCAGTAACTTTACCTTTTAGACTTACTTTGTTTTCATAATTACATAAATTAGGTAAAAAGAAATCAATTTCATTAATTTCATCAAACTTTGTTGGTTTATAACTAAAATAAAATTTTGAATTAAAATTAATATTATTTGTAAGTGGTGAAATTGAATCTAAGTAAAAATTATTTCCTAGATTAATAGGGAAGTTACTAAAATAATCATTCCAATTAATTTTTAAATCCCCATAATTCAAAATATTTAATTCTGAATAAAATATCTGATGTGGATTTAATACTTCAAAATTTAATGTATTTTTTTCTAATAAAATATTATATAAATAAATATTAAAATTAATAGGTATTTCAATTTTATTATCAACTGAATTATCAGAATTTGAATATATTATTATACTATTAATATAGTTTTCAGAGTTTAATATTTGGAAATTGTATTGTATATTCAATGATTCATTAGCTTCTAAGATCAGATTAATATAATTTCCAACTAACATTAATCTATTATCAGTAAATTTAAAATAAATAGAATCTATTATTATAGGTTTATTCCCAATATTATAGATTCTAGTATTTGTATCTATAAGTGTTTTACAATTAAAATCTCCAAAGCTTATATTTTCTACATAATCAAGTACTTTTACATTACTCCCAACCGTAGCTTTAGCTAAAATCTCTAAATCATTACAATCATATTTTATAATTATATTTTCTTCTAATAATGTATCTTTATTAAATCCAATAAAAGTAATTTCAGCTTCTGTAGATTTCAGTGGTTCCAATTGTAAAACTTTAATATTTGAAATATTAAAATGATTAAAATTATAAGAAGAATTAAAATTTATCGTTACATTACCCTCATTTATCAACGTAATATTCTTAGTCATAAATTTATTTATTGCAACTAATTTAAAGTCAATAAGTTTGTTATCTATCGTAATTAATGGTTTTTTAGAAAATATATTTATACTATGTTGTGTGATATTTTGATTACTTTGAAGCAAATTTGTATAAATTTGATAAACCAACTTAGTTGTGTCAAGATTTATTGGAGTATATGTATATTTAATATTGAAAGTATCATTTGGTTTAATTATCTGTTTATTCAATATAAAATTATCTTTTAAAATAATTTCCGAGAATATATCTCCTAAAAGATTAACTTCTTTAATAATTAGATTTCCATTACCATAATTTTTAATTGTAAAGAATGTATCAATTTTAATTATATCACAATTATTATTTATTAACAACTCATCATTTTTAAGTTTTAGAGCTGGTGACACTCCTTTACCTTTTAACACTATCTCTATTGGAGAACAATCATCATTTATATTCAATTTTAGTACACCACCATATAAGTTGTTATTTTTAGGATTAAATAATACTTCAATTATAATCGAATCTTGTGGTTTAATAATTGAATTAGGAATAAATTTAATTATAGAAAATACATTATCACTATTCAAAAAATTTATATTATTTATTATTTCTGGTAAATTACCTTTGTTTTTAACTATTAAATTTTGAATATTATTCTCATTTAGTGGAGTATCTTCAAATATTATATTATTATTTAAACTAAGTAGTGTATTTTTACAAAAACCGCTAACATTAATAGTATAAATTTTATTCAAAATATGGATGTTTAAAATTGCAGCTTTTTGTCCAATAAAAATTGGAATAAAATCAATCAATAGATTTGTAGATTCATTTTGTTTTAATATATATTTTGATAATGTGATATTGCTAAATTCATTAGAATTTACACCAGAAATAGAAATAGAATCTATTGTTATTGGAACATTCGAGTTGTTTTTGATAATGTTATTGAATTGTGACTTAAGAATCTGGTCAATACAATAAGTTCCTAAATCAATTTGATTTTGATAATTTAATTTTATATTGCTAATTGAAAATGTTAAATCAGAACTGTCACTTTGTAATATTTTTCTTTTATGTGGAATATTATTCAAATTCCAATTATGAACAATATTCAAATTACCAGAAGATGCAATACTATTTTGAGCATTGACTTTAGCGTCATTAATAACTGAATTATGACCTAGATATGTATATATCAATTCTCCATTGAATGAATTCCAAACTTGAACATATTTATCTGCAAAAGTAACTAATAAAGTACCATCTTTAGACCAATCAACTCCATTAATTTTGTGATTATATATTGGAGAATTTTGTCTAATTATATCATATTTCTTTTCAAAACTAAACTTATTATCACGTACAATAACATTATAACAACTAATATTAGGGCTATTATCAGATAATATTATATTGTTTCCATCTGGTGACCAAGAAAAGTCTTTAAGTGGAGTTGTGAGATTTACAATCAAATTTTGTATTTTATTATCTAAATCAAAAATAAACAAATTACCAATATTATCTGCTACTACTATCCAATTGTTTACGGGATTATAGGACATATTTACTAAACTGCCATTCGTAAAATCAAAAGTATTGAAAGGAATAGAATTATTTACTACATTCCAAAAATGTAATTTTTTATCTTGAGTTATTCCTGCTATGACGTTACCGTCTTTATTCCAACTTAGTTTAGTAACTTTTGTTTCACTTCCAGTTAATTTTATTACTTCTAAATTATTATCATAATCGAAAATTACAATATCGTTTCCTGAAATATTACTTTGAAAAGTAGTGGCAAGATAATTTCGAACCGAACTCCATTTTATATCATAAATATCAGTAAAACTTCCTTGATAAACTAACTGCAATCTTTTTTCTATATAAGGGTTCCATAAAATTATACTCTCATCTTTGTTTGCAGTGGCTAATAATGAACCATCGTAATTCCATTCCAAAATTGAATTTATTCTATAAGGATTAGTTTGAAATAGATAATTAACGCCAATTAGACGCTGAACATTATTAATTTGTTCAATTTTAATTTTATTTGAATTTCCCTCTAAATTGGGTATCAACCAATTATATGACAAATTATTTCCATTTTCAATTATCAAATCCCATTTCTTACCATTATCTATAGAATGGTAAATATTAATTGAATCTTCTTTATTAATTCCTTTCCAATCTATTTTGAAGTTTGTTTCAGATAATAAATTTTCTGAACCATTTGGAGAAATTAATTCTAAAGTATTTTGCTTTAGATTTTCAATTTTACCAGCAAAAATAATAATTTTTGTACTCTGACAATTATCAAATATTATATCAACTTCTCCATAAAAATAATTTGTATCAATTGCTTTGTATTCAATAAAAAAAATATTGTCTTTGGTTTTATCCAAAATATCATTTATTTTTATTCCAGATATATTAATTCTTGTATTGCTAAATATTATATCTTTGATTTTATAATTTTCATTTGTTCTAATATTTACGTTTTGTCTATACGTTGTGGATATAAGAATATCATTATATTTAAGTATAGATGGGATTGAGGAAATTGAAGCAGTTTCGTATCTAATATTTAGATTTACATTTTTTTGTAATTGTATATTATTTGTATTTATTAATTCTATCAATAAATCTTTTTTTGAAATACAAATATCAGAGTCCCATGTAATTAAATAAGGTGAATAACCTAATAAATAAAAATATTCTATAAGTAAATTATCGTTTATTGATACAGAGTCCAGATTCTTTTCAATAAGATTTATATTAGAATTTGAAGTTAAATCTTTAATATTTTTATTTGAAACATTATCGAGGTCAAAGAAATTAATTTTTATTGAATTATTGTTTACTATATTTAATATTTCATTTGAAGATATTTCTGAGTTTCCATAAATAAAGTCAAAAACAAATTTATTAGAATTAGTATTTGTAAATAAGTTTTTTAAATTAAAAGATACCGAATTAATTATTGCATCAAAACTATTACCACCAGATTGTTCCAATAAATTTATAGATTTTTTAAGTTTGGTTTTATCATTTGTAAAATTCGTTAACAAATAACTATTGGTATTATAAGCAATCAAAGCTAATTTTACAGTGGAGGTATCTATATTATCTATAAAATTAATCAATATAGATTTAAACTTTTCAAATTTATCAAAATCATAACTTTTTGTTATGGGAATTGCAATTAAAATTTCATTATTTATCTTTGGTTCGTATTTATAATTTGTAATTGATTCTATATTTTTTTCACTTCCATTGACAATAAATTTTAAATTGTTATCTTTAATTATTATTGGATTATTAGAATTAGTTTCCCAAAGATATAATTTTGAATTAATTTTACTATTATTTTGAATTATCTCAGTTTTAGAAATAATTAAATCATTTGCAAAAATTAATTTATTTGCAAATAAAAGAAAAATAATTATTAAAAAATAATTAAAATTTAAGCAATATTTTTTATGAATATAAGACAATACTGTTAACCAATTTAATGAATTACAAAATATTAAAACGAGGGTTTTGTTAAATCATTTTAAATTTTGTTTTATTATATTGAAAATAATGAAAGTTATAACTTATTTAGCATTATTATTAAAAAATATGACAATATTTTGTTTAAAATCAAGTATATTAATCATAATATTGATATTTAATTCAAGCAATTTATTTGCCCAAATAGAAAATTCAAATACAAAAGTTTTATTAGATTCTTCCACTACGAATTTGTCGAATAATTCTAATTCTATAATTACTACTAATTCAGATAGCACTACAATAAGTAATAATAATATAAAAAAAATATTATTAGTAGGCGGTACAATTAGCACCTTTGCAGTAACTCAAATTTATCAATATAAAGATTCTTGGAGCGATAGAAATCAATTTACAATTATGGATTGGGAAACTGAGTATAATGATGCTCTAATGTCAGATAAATTTGGGCATTTTTATTTTACTTATGGATTGAGTAAGGTTTATTCACACGGACTTGAATGGTCAGGGTATAATAAAAAAGAAAGTATATTATATGGCTCAATATTAGCATTTTCGTATCAATTATATGTAGAAATACAAGACGGATTTTCTAAAGGTCAACCATATTTAGGATTTAGCAGGGGCGATATTGTAGCAAATTTATTTGGTGCAATATACCCAAATATACAGCTAAACAATGAAATATTAGAAAATATAAATTTTAAAATTAATTTCAAAAAATCAGATAATTATGATAGATTAAGATATACTAATATAATTAACGATTATGAAAGTACTTATCATTGGGTCAGTTTTGATATTTACAATTTACTTGATGAAAACTCAAAAAAATATTGGACACCTTATTTTAATTTAGCTTTAGGACATTCTGTAAAAAATATTAACAGGTATGGAAGTGGAAATCATGAACTTTATATTTCTTTAGATTTTAATTTTAACCCATTGAAAGAATTAATTGGTTTAGATAGCCATCTAATTAATTCAATATTTGAATTCATTAATTTATATAAATTGCCATCACCGACTATAAAAGTTCACCCGGAAGTTGTTTGGGTAGGGTTTAGAATTTAATTGCAATTTCTCTTGTACTCTTTACCTTTAATCAAAAAATGACCAAAATACGCTTAGTCTTAAATTTCTTCCAAAATTAGGATAAAGTGGTATTTGATAAAAACCTACGTCTAATAAGTTTTGGAAAGTTAATTTTACAGTTGCATTTCCTAATTTAGCATTTACAAAAATATCTAAACCATTGTTAGTAAGACCTTCTTGAAAATTATTTTCCATAATATTTTTAATTAGCGGATTAAACCCAAATCCAGTCTTTGAAGTAAATATCCTTAGATCTAAGCCAATCTTTAATACACTTGATAATATTCTTTTTGTATAATATGGAGATATCTTGAACCATAAAAGAGGTAATTCATTATATTTAGTTTTGTTTAATTCATAATTAAAATTTGTTGTTAATAGTAAATCTAAAGTATCATTTTCAAAAAATAAATCTTTACCGAAATTATGTTTAATATCAATAAATCCACCAATTATATTTTGATTTATGTATCTTGATAAAAAGAAATCTTCACTTGAATTAATATCAAATATAGGTCTATTGTTAATTATTCTATTAAATATATTTATTTTTAAATATTCACTATGATTTTTATTAATTGTTAAAAATTCAACAAATATTAAATTTTGATTTTCAGTTTTATCAACTAATATGCTTAAATTATTGTTGGAATTATTAGTTGATGAAATATCAAGTTTTAAACTATTTAACTTATCAAAATAATAGTCAGAAGAAATCCCTATATTAGAAAATAATGTTTCAAATTCTTTAAATAATCTTATACCACCATTTATAAAAAAATTATCTTTAATTTGAATATTTACATTTGAAAACAAACTAAATCTTAACTCATTTATTTCTTTAGTTAAATAATTTTCATTTGCAGTTATATAACTTAAATTCAATCCATTTCTAAATTTAATACTTTTATACAAATCGAATTCTAATTTATTATTAAATCCTATATTATTTGAATTTAAATACTTATCATATTTTGAAGAATCACTAATTATAGTTTCTAGATTTCTTTCTAAAGTTTGGTTTGTTATAAAAAAGTTTGAAGTAATATTAAATTCGTCAAATAACTTATCAGTATAAGTTACATTCAAATCATTTATAAAATTTCTTTCATTTAATGTGTTGTAATTAGGAGAAGAACTTAAAGATGAGTAAGGATTTAAAGAAGTATTTACATTACTTCCACCGTTTGTACCAATACCGTGATTAGTGAATAGATAAGTTATACTCAAAGAACTTAAAGTATCAAAATTCATTCTGTAACCACTTCTAATATTCCAAGAATCAACCCATTGATTTTGAAAATTACCATTAGATGACATTGTCTTAAATCCAAAATAAAAATTTGAATTGATACTTAAATTTTGAGAAATCAAACCATCAATCGAAATGAAATCTGAAATGGCATCTTGAAACCAAAATCTCGTAAATGGTTTTTGAGTATTAAAATTAGCTTCTTGAATATTGATTAAATTATCACCTTTATTTGATAGAATTGCAGCCATCGAACCAGTGAAAAATTCAATATTTTCAATCATTTCAGGTGAGTATATTTCCATATTTGCTAAATTGAATGATGGAATAAACTTATCAATAGTATTAAAAGTTATAGAGTTAGATTTGGTACTTCCTAAATAGCTATATCCATTATAATCTCCGAAAAAACCTAAATGTTTTGAGTAAGTTGGGAGTGTCAAATTAATTAAATCAGGGATATTTGAATAGTTATATTTTAGTAAATCTTGTTTATTAATTAATAAATATTGAGAATTATTATAAACATTATTAGAGTCGCCATCAAAATATGACAGTATAAATTTACCGTGATGTTTAAATGGAGTTACAGATGAAATTGTATCATTTGTTAGATTGATATTATTTAGTGAATCATTGTTAATGTTTTTAAAATCATCTATACTTTCTATATCATCTAAACTATCTAAATTATTTACATCATCTAAACTATCTAAATTAATAATTTCATTTAGTTTTGATTTGATATTTAAACTATCTACTTGTTGATTGTAATTACTTAATAATATATTTGGATTAATCAAAATACCAAATAATAATAAAAAGGAAAAAGCAAAACAATTAGATTTTAATATATTTAATTCGATTTGTTTTAACATTCCAAATTAAAATTAATATGTAAAAATAAGCCCCAAATATTAAATTTGAGGCTTATATAAATTAAGTATTTAGATATTTAATAATACAATTAAATTTTATCATAAAGCCCGTCTTGTTTGTCATCACCACTTGTCAAAGTGATGTCAATTATACCATCTTCATCAAATTCTTCATCTTCTTCGTGAGTTACGGTTGTAATACCAGCAATTACATCATTTTCTTCTAACCGAATTAATTTGACACCCTGAGTATTTCTACCAATTACTCTGATATCTTTTACAGCTTGTCTTATCAATATTCCGTTATTAGTTACTACAACTAAATCTTGGTTATCAGTTGCAGACATCATCGAAACAACATCACCAGTTTTGTCTGTAATGTTCATAGATATTACACCTTTACCACCACGATTAGTTAATCTAAAGTCTTCAAATTTAGTTCTTTTACCAAATCCATTTTCACTAACAACAATAACTTGTTCGTCTTGTCTTTTGATTACTACCATTGACACAACTTTATCATTTTTACCAAGTCTTATACCCCTCACACCAGCAGCAGTTCTTCCCATTGAGCGAACATCACCTTCAACAAAACGACAAGCTTGTCCTTTTTTAGAAGCAATAATAATTTCATTATTACCATTAGTAATGTCAGCGCCAATCATTTTGTCACCTTCATTCAAATTGATAGCAATGATACCATTTTGTCTGACGTTAGCAAAATGCGATAATTCAGTTTTTTTAATTGTACCATTCTCTGTAACCATAATTACATATTGGTCATCTTTAAATTCTTGAACTGTTTGGTATGCAGTGATTTTTTCTTCAGGTAATTTTTGGATATAATTAGCTATGGAACTACCTTTAGCATTTCTTGAAGCTTCACCAATATCATAAACTTTTATTTTATAAACTCTACCTTGGTCAGTAAAGAATAATAAAAAATGATGAGTAGAAGCTTGAAAAACGTGTTCAACAAAATCATCTTCTTTTATTGTGGCTGCATTAAGTCCTCTTCCACCACGATGTTGTCGTTTGTAATTAATTAATCTCGTTCTTTTTATTAATCCTCTATGAGATATAGTTACAATAACTTCTTCATTTGCAATAATATCTTCTATATTAAAATCAACAGAATTGTAAACTATTTCTGTTCTTCTTTCATCACCAAATTTTAATAAAACTTCTTTTAATTCATCAGAAATTATATTCATTTGAAGAGCATTACTTGCTAAAATTGATTTCAATCTTTCAATAGTTTGAATTACTTCTCTATATTCATTTTGAATTTTTTCTCTTTCTAATCCTGTTAATCTTTGTAATCTCATTTCCAGAATAGCTTTTGATTGAGCTTCTGATAATGCAAATTTAGATTGTAGTAAGCCAGATGCTTCGGCAGCATCTGCTGAACCACGAATTGTTTTGATAACTTCATCTAAGTTATCCAAAGCTATAATAAAACCCTCTAAAATATGAGCTCTTTTTTCTGCAGAATCTAATTCATATTTAGTTCTTCTTACGACAACAATTACTCTGTGGTCAATAAAATGTGTAATTAATTCTTTTAAATTAAATATTTTAGGACGACCTTTTGTTAATGCAAGCATAATTACACCAAATGTAACTTGCATTTGAGTATGCTTATATAACAAATTAAGAATTACTGAATCTATAGAATCACGCTTAGTTTCAATAACAATTCTCATGCCTTGCTTATCAGACTCATCTCTAAGATCACTAATACCTTCTATTACTTTATCTTTAACTAATTGAGCAATTTTTTCTATTAAAGTTGATTTGTTAACTTGATAAGGTATTTCAGTGATAACAATTGATGTTCTATTACCTTTTTCATTTTCTTCAATTACGGCACGAGCTCTTAATTGAATTTTACCTCTGCCTGTCATATAAGCATCTCTAACACCTTGGTAACCATAGATTATACCAGCAGTAGGGAAGTCAGGTGCAGGAATAAACTTAATTAATTCTTCAATTGTAATTTCTGGATTTTCTATAGTAGCTAAAATACCATTAATAACTTCTGTCAAATTATGAGGAGGAATATTAGTTGCCATACCAACAGCAATACCATTAGAACCATTAACTAATAGTGTTGGTAATACAGAAGGTAAAATTACTGGTTCTTCCAAAGATTCATCAAAATTTGGTCTCCAATCAACAGTATCTTTATCAAGATCTCTTAATAATTGAACGGCAATAGGAGATAATCTAGTTTCAGTATAACGCATTGCGGCAGGACTATCGCCGTCAACTGAGCCAAAGTTACCTTGTCCATCAACTAATGGATATCTCATTGACCAACTTTGTGCCAACCTTACCATTGCTTCATAAACAGAAGAATCACCGTGAGGGTGATATTTACCCAATACTTCACCAACTAATCTTGCAGATTTTTTGTGAGGTTTATTGAATGCAAGACCTAATTCTTGCATAGCAAACAAAATTCTTCTATGGACTGGCTTAAGACCATCTCTAACATCTGGTAGTGCTCTCGAAACAATTACAGACATTGAATAATCTAAATATGAACTCTGCATCTCTTCTTCAAGACGCGTTTTTATTATTTTTTCTCTTTCAAAAAGTGACATAAAAGTTTAAATTTTATAATTTTAAATTTGATATTAAAAAGTTTATATATTATCGTAAATTTTAATTTTTCAAAAGTTAATTTGAAATTGTAAAAATTATACTGAATTTATTGATTTTTAACAATTAAAGACTACAAATATAAGCAATTATCAATTAATATTGGTTAAATGTTTATAAACTCATTAGAATAGTTTTTATAATATTTAATCTAAAAGTTACAAATTAGAATTTATAACAAATATTAATATTAATAAAGTTGTTAATATTCGGCATTATGTTATAACTTAACTTTTCGTTTACATTAAAGTTAAAAAGGTGAGCGTCAGTATAAGCATCAATTGTAGAAATAATATATAACACACCTAAAAAAAATCCCATTCTATCTCTATTATCTCTATTATTTTCACGGCTATTTCTTAAAAATGTAAATTCATTAGAATTCACAGTATAGTTTCCAATACCAATATGTCTTTCATTATTTCTTGTACCATCAGTATTTTGACTTTTATTATTCAAATTAGGATTACTAATAATATAAAGTTGGTCTCTATCTTTTATAAAATTATTATTATAATAGATAATTAAACCCGAAAGTGTTGCAGCAGAAGTAAAAAATAAAACACTTTTACTATAAGATTCTACATAATATTGACCCATCCCTGGTATAATAGAATAATAGATAGCATTAGTTGGTGATTTGTGAATTTGTTTATCAATATTTTTGAGTAAATCAATACTATCTCTATTTATTTTACCAAGTTCAAACTCATTTTCGTAATCCTCATCAAAATCATCATCAATTATAGTTTTTTGAGTTAATGTATCTTCTAATTCTTGATTATTATGGTTTTTAATAAATTCAATATTGTTTTCAATTTTACAATAAATCAATTTGAAATTCATAAATACTGAAATGAATACTGTTAAACAAAATATATATTTAGAGTTAAATTTCAATTATTTCTTATTTTTAATTAAAAATGAATAAATTTTAAAAGATAAACGCAAATTAGTAGACTGCAATTAATTCAATTTCTATTAAAGCATTTTTGGGTAAACCACTTACCGCAACTGTTGTCCTTGCAGGTTTATTTTCGTCAAAGTATTGAGAATAAATCTCATTAAAGTCATTAAAATTGCTCATTGATGTTAAGTAACAAGTGGTTTTAATAACGTTATTAAGACTTAAACCTTTGGATTTAAGTAAAGTTTGTAAATTTTCTAATGTTTGCTTGGTTTGACTTTTAATATCATCACCAGCAAATTCACCACTGTTAAATATTCCAATTTGTCCAGAAGAATATAAAAAATTAGCAGAAGATTCAACAACTCCACAATGAGTGTAAGGACCAATTGGTTTTGATAATTCTTCTGAAATAAATGTATTATGTATTTTTTTCATTTTGATTTAAATTAAAATAAAGTTTATAAATTATATAATAAAAATTTAAAAATTAAGTTGTTTTTTTGCTTTTTGTAGATTTTTTCTCGTTAAGTGTATATAAACAGGCACCCAAAGCACCAGACATATTTCCAAATTTAGATAATGAAATAAAATATTTATTTCTAACATGTGGAAGGAGACGAATTTTAAGTGTTTTATTAAGTGTTGGCAATATATGAGAATAAACTTTACTTATACCACCACCCAAAATAATATGATTAATATCCAATATATTAATTATTGAAGACAATGAAACACCTAAAAAATAACTGTATAAATTTATAATAGATATAGAGTTATTCTTTTCAGTTGATAAATCTTCAATTAATTCTGTAAAAAAATTATATTCATTAATTCCTTTTGATTTTAGAAATTTAATATAATTATTTGCTCCCAAAATAGCTTCAGTAGTATATTCAGCATCATTTGTAGTTGCAATAAAATCTGAATCAATTTCTTTTAAATGATCATCAATAAATAAATTATCTACATTGAAATTAAATAATGAATGTCCAATTTCACCAGCTCCTCCATTTTGACCTTTATATAAATTGCCATCTAAATATAAAGAACCACCAATACCTGAGCCTAATGTAATAAATAAAAAATTGTTTTTATTACTAATTGATAATTCATCTTTGTGTTTTAAAAATTGATATTCACAAAAAGCAGCAATATTAGCGTCATTATCAATATATATTAACTTTTCATCAAAATTTAAGGATTCTGAAATTAAACTTTGAATATTCTTATGTATAAAGTAAGGAGCATTGGGGGAAGATAAAATAATTCCTTGAAAATTTAAAACACCTGGAAAGCCAATTCCAATTTTTTTAATATCATATTTATTACTAATTATTTTAAACTCTTCATTCAATAATATTAAAAACTTATTCAAATTAAAATTAGAATCATAAGCAATTTTATTAGAATATACTATAAGTGATTCAAAATTAGATTGTTTATGAATTAAATTATTGACATTATATTCTGTCAAATTTTTGGTTAAACAAATTTTTAAACTACTGCCACCTATATCCAATCCTAAAATACATTCCATATTTGATTCTATTTATTTATTTTAATAATTATTTACTTATTTACTTATTATTCACATTATATAAATTCAACACAACTTGACAAATATTAAATTATAAAAAAAATTATTACTTTATATTACTTGAGTCCAAATTTATAAAAAATATTTTTTCATTTGGCTTAACCAATCCATATTTTTCTCTTGCTATTCTTTCAATTTCAAATGTATCTGTTTTTGATTCTTCAATTTTTATAAGTAAAGAATCGTGGATATAATTTAAGTTTTCAATCTCAGATTTTAAATCATCTTTTTCATTTTGTAATTTGTATCTCTTTAATAATCCATAATTTGAAAACAGTAATATAAAAAACATTACTAATATAATTAACAGACCAATTATAATATGTCTTAGAACAGGACTTATTTGTAGATTCTTAAAATTAAACATTTTCTATTTTATTATTAATTTATTTAACAAAAATAAAAAATAATTCTTATTAATTGAATTGTATTACACTTTTTAATGTTTTTATTGTTTATTATTAAAATTTAAAAATACTTTTAATATTAATATTTTTCAGATTATCATCAAACAATCTCATAATATAATCAAATATAATAGTGTGTAAAACTATTTTAAATTAATTTAAAAATAACAATAATTTTTTTAATTAAAATAATATTTACTCGTCCATATCTTAATTTTTAAAAATACTAATTAATTTATTTAATTACCACAGCACAAATATTTTTTTCATTTTAAAATCAAAAATCATGTTAAATATACCTCATTATGATGTATTTGTAAATAGACACAACGGTCCGAGTGACCTTGATGTTTCAAAAATGTTGAATGATCTGAACTTGTCGTCTTTGGATGAGTTAATTGATAATACAGTACCTACTACAATATTATTGGATAAAGAATTAGAATTAGAAAAAGAAATGTCTGAAACTGAATTCTTGAAACATTTCAAAGAAATATCTTCCAAAAACTTAATATTCAAAAATTATATTGGCTTAGGTTATCATCCTAATTGGACTCCAACAGTTATTTTGAGAAATGTTTTGGAAAATCCAGGATGGTATACTCAATATACACCTTATCAAGCAGAAATATCTCAAGGTAGATTAGAAGCTTTGATTAATTTCCAAACTATGGTAATTGATTTAACTGGTTTGGAAATATCCAATGCTTCTTTATTAGATGAAGCAACTGCTGCAGCTGAAGGTATGAGTTTGATTTATGCTTCAAAAGTTAGTGCAAAAAAGGAAGCCAAAAAGTTTTTTGTTGATTCAAAAACTTTTATCCAAACTATTGACGTTTTAAACACAAGAGCAACTCCAATTGGAATTGAAATTGTAATAGGGGATTATAATACTTTTGATTTCGATAATTCTTTTTTTGGTGCCTTAGTGCAATATCCTAACTCTGATGGTAATGTTGTTGATTATACAGATTTTATTTCAAAATCTAATGAAAATAATATTCCTGTTATAGTTGCGGCTGATTTATTAAGCTTAACTCTATTAAAATCGCCAGGTGAGATGGGAGCTGATATTGCAGTTGGTACTACACAAAGATTTGGAGTTCCAATGGGATTTGGTGGTCCTCACGCTGCATTTTTTGCAACTAAAGATAAATATAAAAGAATTATACCAGGTAGAATAATAGGGTATACCATTGATTCAAATGGTAAAAGTGCTCTTAGAATGGCTCTACAAACTAGAGAACAACATATTAAAAGAGAAAAAGCAACTAGTAATATTTGTACAGCACAAGTATTATTAGCTGTTATGGCTGGTATGTATGCAGTATATCATGGTCCAAAAGGACTTAAAAATATTGCTGAAATGATTAACAAACATACTTCATTATTAAGCAAATCATTGTTATCGCTTGGATTCAAATTAACTAATGAATATTATTTTGATACCATTAAAATTGAATTAGATTCTACTCAAAATGAAAAATTAAGAGTTCTATCTGAAAATAAAAAAATCAATCTAAGATTTGAAACAAAATTTGTGGGAATTAGTATTAATGAAGTAACTACTTCTGCTGACATCTATGAATTAATTGAACTCTTTGAAGAATTATCTGGTAAAAAATCTGCAAATAATTTTTCCGAAGATGAATTAATAAATATAAATCCTAATTTAATAAGAACTTCACCATATTTAACACATCCAACTTTTAATAAATATCACTCAGAAACTGATATATTAAGATATCTAAAAATGTTGGAAAATAAAGATTTATCTTTGACTGGTTCTATGATTCCACTTGGCTCTTGTACTATGAAATTAAATGCTACTACAGAAATGATTGGAGTAACCTTCCCTGAAGTTGGTTCAATACATCCTTTTGCACCAAGTAACCAAACTTTAGGTTATAAAGAATTAATTACTGAATTAGAAAAAGATTTGTGTGAAATAACTGGTTTTGCTGCAATGTCATTGCAACCAAATTCTGGTGCACAAGGAGAGTATGCTGGATTATTAGTAATAAGAGCATACCACCAACATAATGGCAATAGCCACAGAAATATATGCGTTATACCTGCTTCTGCTCATGGTACTAATCCAGCGAGTGCTGTTATGGCAGGTATGAAAGTTGTTGTAGTTAAAACAGATGCTAGTGGAAAAATCGATTTTAATGATTTAAAAGAAAAAGTAGAAGCAAATAGCAATAATTTGGCTGCTTTAATGGTTACATATCCTTCTACTTATGGTGTCTTCGAAGAAAAAATATTAGAAATTACAGATTTGATACATCAACATGGTGGTCAAGTTTATATGGATGGTGCTAATATGAATGCACAAGTTGGTATTACAAGCCCAGCAAAAATTGGTGCAGATGTTTGTCACTTGAATTTACATAAAACTTTTTGTATTCCACACGGTGGAGGAGGGCCTGGGGTAGGTCCAATTGGAGTCGTAAAACATTTAGCTCAATTCTTGCCTGGACATAAATTAGTAAAAACTGGTGGAGAAAATGCTATTACTGCTATTACTGCTGCTCCTTGGGGTAGTGCCTCAATATTAGTAATATCTTATGCGTATATCAAAATGATGGGCAGTTATGGGCTTAAAAAAGCTACTCAAATAGCAATATTAAATGCAAATTATATCAAAGAAAAATTAAAAGATCATTACAAAGTATTATATACAAATGAAAGAGAAATGGTTGCACACGAACTTATTTTTGATATGAATGGATTTAGATTAAGTGCTGGAATTGAAGTAGTGGATATTGCAAAAAGATTAATGGATTATGGTTTTCATGCCCCTACAGTCTCTTTTCCAGTTGCTGGTACATTGATGGTAGAACCAACTGAAAGTGAGCCTTTGGCTGAAATGGATAGGTTTATTGAAGCAATGATAGGAATTAGAGAAGAGATAAGAGAAATTGAATTGGGTATAACTGAAAAAGGAAATAATGTCCTAACAAACTCTCCACATATTGCTGAAATTGTTATTAGTGATAATTGGGATAAAAAGTATTCAAGAGAAAAAGCAGTATTTCCGTATTCTTATAGCAAAAAAACGAAATTTTGGCCAACTGTCTCTAGGGTAAACGATGCTTATGGAGATAGAAACTTAGTTTGTAGTTGTAATCCTATTGAAGATTATATTGAAAACTAAAAAATAAATAATTTTTAACAAAAAGGAAGTTTTACTTCCTTTTTGTTTGATGTAATAAAATTTAAATCTATTTTTGCAGTTATCAAAATCTTTATTTAAGTATATAAAATATTATGCCGAAATACGTACAAGCAGATAAAATCGAAGATGGTATGATTTTATATGAAGATCTTACTAATAGACAAGGTTATTTAATGTTGTCTAAGGGCATGGTTCTGGGTATTAAACATAAAAAAGTTTTCCAAACTTGGAATATTCAAGGTGTTCTTGTTGAAAGTGAAGAAGATGATTTGGAAATTGACCCACAATTTGTCAATGATGCAAAAATATATTTAGAATCACTTATGTCTTGGCAGTGTTCACTTCCTTTAGAATTAGATCTATTTGATACTGCAATTAAAAATATAGCAAAAAATGAGCAAAACATAGCAAAATAGAGATAATATTCTCAATAACTTGATGGCTAAAATTAAAGATTTTCCAACACTACCTACAATTTATACTAAATTGGTAGATGTGATGAACAATCCATATTGCACAATAGACGATATTGCTAACGTTATTGCTACAGATCAATCTTCTGCAATTAAAATATTAAAAATATCTAATTCAGCTATTTATGGTCATACAAAAAGAATTAAGTCTGTAAGTGAAGCAGTATTTATTATTGGTGCAAGAGAAATAAAAGCAATTGTACTTACCTTAGCCATAATGAAACTTTTTGAAGGAGCCAAAAAAAATGAAAACTTTGACCCATTAGAATTTTGGGAATTTTCATTTGCAGTTGGTTCAATTTCACGAAATTTAGCTATTAATTTAAAATTACCTAATCCTGAAGATTTATTTGTTGCTGGTATAATACACGGCATTGGTAAATTATTTTTAATTATTGGTATACCAGATTTGTATTCAAATATAATTTCTGCTTCTAAACTTAAAAAAATGGACTTAAGGGAAGTTGAAAAATTAGTTATTGGAATTACTCACTCTGTAATTGCTCAATTATTAGCGGAAAAGTGGAATTTGCCAATGGATTTTGGTATTTTATTCGAAAATCTATATAGTGGCTTAAATAGAGGTAATTTCCATAATTATGCAAGCGTTGTTCACATAGGTTTAGTTTCTGCTTCAATGCTTAAAATCGGTAATTCTTGTACTGAAATTATACCTGCTTTAAATAAAGATTTACTGGCTCAAGTTGATATAGATCCTAAGTTTTTTTCAAAAAACATTGAATTAATTAAAAAAGAAGTTATTGAAATGAGAATGTTGCTTTCAGTTTAATAGGAAAATTAAATTTTAAATAAATCTATTTCTTTATAATTTATGCAAAGAATTAATAAAAATATAACATTACAAAAATCATCTAATAATTTAATTGAAGATTTTAATAACTTTACACAAGATATTGAAAATACGTTGAAATTAGAATACGTTGCCTTATTTAATTTAAATAAAGAATATTTTTTGTTTGAATTAAATTTATCAAATAAAGAAGAAAATATTGAAAAGATAGATGAAGATTTTGAATTTCTACATGAAAATGGGGTAATCACAAAATTATTAAACTTAGAAAATATTCAATATTTTCCTGAAATATTTGATAATAAAGAGAATAACTTCATTGTTATACCCATAGTTTCTGATATCGGTATTGAGAATATAATTGTTATTAATTATAAAGATAATTCTTTACAAAAAAATAAAATTAATCAACATAATTTATCATTATTAATAAATAATTTTGTACTAAATTTTAATTTAAATATTAAAAACAAGAAAATTAATGAATTAGATTTGATATTAAGTGAGTACAAAAATACAAATATTAAAGGATTATTCAATGAAAGTGAGTTGGTGTCTTCAATATTAAATTCTATTAAAGCGGGTGTAATAATAGCAAATAAAGAGTCTGGATTGATTTATAAAACCAATAAGTTGGCTGAAAAAATAATTAATTATAATCAAGAAGAATTATCAGATAAATACATTAACAATTTTTTAAATTTCCAAAATATTATTTCTGATAATCATTATGAATCCAAAATATCAAATAAAAGTGGTTTGTTTATTGATATTTTAAGGAATAATTCTACTACTTTTATTGATGGAGTTGAATATTTAGTTGAATCTTTTGTTGAAATCAGTGAACAAAAAAAATTACACAACTTATTAATTTCAAAAAATACAGATTTAGAAAATGTTGTTAATACTAAAACCAAAGATTTGAATAAGACAATAGAGGATTTAGAAAAATCTATTGAGTTTAGAAAAATTGCCGAAGAAAATATTGAAAATGAAAAAAAATACTCTGAATTGAAAACTAAGTTTTTATTGATGGTTTCACATGAATTTAGAACACCTTTAACAGTAATCAGAAATAATATAGAGATAATTAGGAATTATCAAAATCAATTAACTAATGACCAGTTTGTACATTATTCAAGTAGAATAATCAGTTCATTAGATTTTATATCCACTATTCTACTAAATATAAATAAATATCAAGAAGAAGTAAATAACACAGTTGTAAAAGAAAATTTCATCAATTTAACTGAATATGTTAATTTAAAAATATCTGAATTAACTAAAAGAAGTGCTAAACCAATATTTATAGATATCAATTTACCTTCAGAATATAAGATTGAATATAGTATTGAAACAATTTCACCAATATTTGAAAATTTGATTGATAATATTTATAAATATTCAAAAGAAATTGTTCTGGCAGAAATTTATGTAATACCTGATGATGAATACCATATTTTTGAGTTCTATGATAAAGGTGTGGGAATTCCTCCTAATGACATTAGTAGAATTGAAGAGATATTTTATAGAGGTATAAATGCTATACATATTCCAGGGGTAGGTATGGGATTAGCTGTCGTTAGTAAAATATTAAATTTCATTAATGGAAAAATAATTATTAATTCTATTGAAAACTTAGAGACCAAAGTAACAATTAAACTTCCTAAATTAATAAATATTAACAAAAATCTAAATTCTTAATTATCTTCAAAGTAGAAGTCTGTTAAATCATCAAACTTAATATTTGTTATTATCCAACCTTGATCAGGAGACTTATAATAAGTAAATATCCAACGAATAGGGAAGCGTGAATGTAATCCCAAATATCTTAATCGTACGAAAGAAGAACCAATCATCTCATAATTTACTGGGTCAAAACTTTTGATATTACCATAAAGTTCAAACAATTTTGTTGTTTGTTTTTTAAGGTCATTTACACTTTCCGTTTTTTTGCCTAAAGGAGTATCTTTTAAAATATCTTCATAAGCAACATTAATTTTATTATCTATTAATGAATTAAAGAATTTTGCTGTTTTAGATTTAAGTTCCAACGGTAATGCTTGAAAATTAGTTGAACTTTTGAAAGTAGATTTCGAACCAGGCAAACCATCTTCTTGAGCAAAAGTTATACTAAAATTTAGAATAATTAATAAAAAAATTATATATTTCGAATTCATATTGTTTATTTTGATATTTGACAATTACAAAAATAAAAAAAAAAGTTTAATTTTATTAAGTAATTATACTTATTGTTAGTAAAATAATAATTTTATGTTAATTTATGTAAAATTATTGTAAGATTAAATCAGTATTTAATGTCAACAAGTTTTTTTAAGTAGCTTATTTCAATTTTAGTTAATCGTCTATATTCTCCACGACTTAAGCCTTTGACTGTTAGACCTGCGAATACTTTTCTGTTCAAACTTAAAACTTCATACTTGAAATGTTCAAAAATTCTTCTAATTTCTCTATTTTTGCCTTCAGTAATTGTGATATTAAGTTTTTTCTTATCTTTTGAATCTATTTCAATAAAAGCTTCACCAGTTAGTCCGTCTTCTAATTGCACACCTTCGATGATTTTATTTGCAACATCAATAGTAATATCTTTATCTAATTTAACGTTATAAGTTTTTTCGATTGTATAACTTGGATGAGTAAGTCTATTTGTCAGTTCACCATCATTGGTAATTAATATAACACCAGTTGTATTTCTATCCAAACGTCCTATTGGGAAAACTCTTTCGTTACTATGAACTATATCAAAAATTGTTCTTCTATTTTTTTCATCAGACGTTGTGCAAATATAATTTTTAGGTTTATTCAAAATAATATAATCTAATCTAGAAAACTCTGGAATTGGATCGCCTTTTACGGTAATACTATCTGATTGTTTAACTTTCGTACCTAATTCAATTACAATTTTACCATTTACTTTTACTACTCCACTTAATATCAATTCATCTGCTTTTCTTCTAGAAACTAATCCCGAATCTGATATTGCCTTGTTAAGTCTCATATCATTTTCAACTACTTTAATCAAACCAGGTAATGATTTAGATTTAAATGACTTACCAATTTTATCAGCAGTTGCTTTGCTTTTTTTAGGATATACTCTTTTACCTGCAACTATATTAATTTTTGTAAATTTTGCTGCTGGTTTAGCACTACTTTTAGAACTAGTTTTTGTATTAGAAGTAGGTTTTTTGGCTAAACTACTGCTTTTATTTGAAATGCTTCTACTACTACTTTTATTTGAAGAAGTTTTATTAGAACTAGATTTAGAAAATGTTTTTTTTATCATTTTATTTAATATATATGAATTGTAAAAATAAAAATATATTATTTTTCAAATTCAATTAATAAGAACCAACCGACTTTATTACCACCTAATAATTTCGATAAAATTGAAGCTAATATTTGCATAAATGGATTAAATCTTTCAAGTTTGTCGTAATATGTAAGAACAGGGTTGATTTTCAAATTTAAAAGTTTATGTTTTATTAACATATTTTTAGTTTCAGTAATTGTATATGCCTTTGTACCAGGACTTTCCATATAATTTGATAATACAAAATCCATACTCCTAAACGGTTTAAGTTTTAATATTGAGTGTTTAAACCAAAAAAGATAAGCTAGAATTGAATTTTTATGATAAATCATAACTTTGGCTTTTCCACCAGGCTTTAAAACTCTAACAATTTCATCAAACGCTTTTGATGTATTTGGTGTGTGGTGAATTACACCCCAACTATAAATTATGTTAAAAGTATTATCATCATAAGGTAAATTTTCGCAATCAGCAGTTTTATATTCAACTGCTTCTAAATTATAAAGTGATAATCTGTGTTTAACATGGTCAATTGCTTCTTCAGTTAAATCTATTCCATAAGCCAAAGCACCGTTTCGAACCCATTGCAAAAAATCAGTACCAGCACCAACACCAATTTCTAGTAATTTTTTATTATTACCAGATTTAAAATCTGCAAACAAAGGTATTTCTGGTTGCATTTTATATCTGGTTTCTTCTATATCATCAAAATATTCTTTAGTATATTTCTCGATATTTGTAAGATGTGTACCACAAGCGCTCTCATTCCAATAGTCTTTTACTTTAGATTTGAGTTTGAGGTTATCTTCAATATTCGTTATTTCTAAATCCATATATGAGCTTACTAAAAAAAATAAATTAATCTAAGAAATGAACAAATAAACCATCTTTTAATTTAGGTTCAAACCAAGTTGATTTTGGAGGCATTACATTCCCCGAATCAGCTATTCTCATTAATTCGTTTATACTCGTAGGATATAAAGAAAACGCAACAACCATATCTTTATTATCTACTCTTCTTTCTAATTCGTTCAAGCCTCTTATACCACCTATAAAATCAATTCTATTATCGGTCCTTGGGTCTTTAATATTCAAAATGTTATCCAGTATATAATTTTGAAGTATTGATACATCTAAACTTAGAATTGGATCATCAGCACTTAAAATCATTTGTTTTGCTTTTAATGTATACCATTTATTACTAATATACATTCCAAATTCACCTTTATTTTTAGGACTCACTTGAATTGTAGATTCTTGAATTTCAAAATTTTGTTTTATCAATTCAAAAAATGAATTTTCGTTAAGACCATTTAAATCTCTAACAACTCTATTATAATCCATTATATAAAGTTGTGAAGCAGGGAAAAGTACCGACAAGAAAAAGTTATATTCTTCGTTACCAGTATGATTTTCATTTTGTTTTTGTCTTTCTTTTCCAACTATTCCTGCTGCAGCTGATCTATGGTGTCCATCTGCTACATACAAACTATCAATATTAGCGAAAATATTAGTGATATTTAAAATTTCTTCTTCTGATTCTATAACCCATACTTTATGAGTAATATTATAAATATCAGTAAAATCAATATTTGGTGTAGTTTTAGAATAATAATCAATAATATTTTGAAGTTCTACATTATCGCGATAAGTCAAAAATATTGGTCCAGTGTGTGCATTTGTAATACGAACATGTTGACATCTATCTTCTTCCTTAACTTTACGAGTATGTTCATGTTTTTTGATTTTATCATTCCAATAATCATCTACTGAAGTACAACCAACAAAACCATATTGTGTTCTTCCATTCATAGTTTGTGCATAAATATAAAGATTAGCTTTATTATCTGCAACCAATACGCCGTCATTTATTAATTTCTCTAAGTTTTCTTTTCCTTTTTGGTAAACAGCTAAACTATACAAATCAATATTTGAATCCAAATCTATTTCAGGCTTTCCAATATGTAAAAAAGATAAATCATTTCCTTTTACTTCTTCTCTCGCTTCTTCAGAATTTAATACATCATAAGGTTTTGATGCTACTTTGTCTACTAATTCTGGTTTTGGTCTAAATGCTTTAAAAGGTCTAAATACTGCCATTATTTTTAATTTTAATTTATTTTTAAATTATTTGTTCTGAACTTGTTTGATTCATATTTAATTTTAATTACTGTAACTACTTTAGTTCATTAATTAGTCTTTCTGCTATTTCAATTGATACTCTTAATTGTCCTTCTATTGTAGAACCCCCAATATGAGGAGTTGCACATACATTTGGAAACGATAATAATTGTTTTTGATTTTCAGTTACAGGTTCATTGACGAATACATCAATACCAACACCTTTAATCTTGCCACTAGTAAGTCCTTTGATTAAAGTATTTTCATCATAAACACCACCTCTTGCAGTATTTATCAAAATAACGCCATTTTTAAGTGTTTCTAAATTATCATCATTTATTATGGATTTATTATCTTTATTAAAAGGGATATGAGTTGAAATAATATCTGAATTTGACAACAAATCATCTAACGAAACAAATTTAACGTTTAAATCAGATGTTACTTCTGTTAAAGTTGAAATAATTACATTCATACCTAAAGCAATAGCTCTTTTTGCAGTTTCATTGCCTATCATACCAAAACCGATTATACCTAATGTTTTACCAAATAATTCAGTTCCATTAGAATACTCTTTTTTATTCCATTTTAATTCTGACATAGTTTGAGTTGAAACATTAAGAAATCTACTCAAACTAAACATCATCCCAATAGATAATTCAGCAACTGAAATAGCAGAAGCACCAGGTGTATTAAGTACTGGAATTCCTACAGATTTTGCATAATTAGAATCAATGTTGTCTATTCCAACACCGGCTCTACAGATAACTTTTAATTTCCCTTTTTTCCCAGCATCAATTATTTCTTTAGTTATTTTAGTAGCCGAACGTACAATTACAGCGTCAAATTTTTGAATATTAATGATTAAATCTTCTAATTCAAAAAATTGTTCTGTTAGAGTATAATTATTATCTAATAAAACTTGTTTACCTTCTCTTGCTAAGCCATCAGAAATTAATACATTCATAAGTTAGTTATTTTATTTTTTATTTTTAAAACATTAAAAAAAAGTATTATTGTAAATTTATATTGTTATTTGAAATAGTTGAACTATTATCATTCATAAATTGAGCTTGAATTTCTTGTGTTCTCATCATCAATAATCCAATTACTTGAGAATTTGCAGGATTATCTTCATTTTGTAATTTAGCAATAATTTCTTGTAATTTATTTACAGCACCTTTGTAATCTTTTTTATCTTCAAATGGTAGAACTTCTAATTTGTATTTATTAGCTATTGAATTTACATAAATATATTGAACCCTTTGTGGATCAACACCTGGGTATTCGCCATTTTGAATATAAGACAATACAGACTCTAATTGACCAATAAACTGGTTTAAAATTAATTTTGCACCAGTATAATCCTTTAAGATTAAATAACTATTATAAGCAGAAGTGAAAGGACCTTCATAACCAGTTAATTCGTAGCTAAAGTTTTCATTTAGTAACTTTTTATTAGATATAATTTCTTTTGTAGATTCAATACATAATTTAGCGAATTCTTTTGATGTATTTATATCACCTAAGTCACTATACATTTTAGCTAACTTATTTTCAAAATCAAAAGTAAGTGGAAATTGTTTTACTGATATATATTTATTCATTACATCTAATACTTTTTTAGCTTTTAAAGTATCTTTTTCTTTAACCAATACATCTCTTGCTACAAAATAATATAATTGTCTGTATTGAGACATAAGTCTTCTATGAACTGGGTCATAATATACATTTGAATTATTTAAATTTCTTAACTTAAATCCATAATGTGGTTCTTTATGATAATCATTTGAGTTGTCAATATTTAATATTGTTTTTTCGTATATAGGAATACTATAATTATCACCATAATTATCTCTTTGTGGAACAGGACAAATTCTCATAGCCATACCTTCATATCTAAAGTAATTTTCTAATCCACAAAATGCATCTGGTCCAACGGTGATAGAAAAATAAACTGGTCTTTCAAACTTAATTCTTTCTAAGATTTCTTGAATCAATTTATCTTGTACTCTGTACAAATAAAATTGCTTTCCCTGTTGTTCGCCATAAGGTTTACCCAAAAAGGTTACATCAAAACTACCTTTATTTAATACGTTCTCATCTTTTGTATACTGAGCTAAAATCTCTCTTTTGACAGGTATTGATAGTAATCTTGCTTCTCCAAAATCATAACTTAAAGCATTTGGATCTGTTTCTTCATCTACATTCAGAATTCCGTCAGGGAAAGAAAGTGGAATTTTCTTGGCACCCCAAGGCATTTCATTCTTTAGTTGTTCAATATACCATAAAGTATTACCCAAACTTAAATTCACTATTCTTACATCTCTTCTAACGCCCATTACATCTTGTAAATACCAAAGAGGGAAAGTATCATTATCACCATTAGTAAATAATATTGCATCTTTTTCAACGCTTTGTAATATATTATAACTATAATCAAATGGTATATAATTTCCAGTTCTATCGTGTAATTTCCAACCACCTGCAGCCATATTCACTGGTACCAGCATTAACAAAATTAATACTACAGAAATAGATTTTATTAATGAATATTCTTTTTTCGATAACGAGTCAATAATACTATAAACTCCGATACCAATCCACATACACCAAAGCATAAATGAACCCGTATAAAAATAATCTCTTTCTCTTGGTTGGGGATTTTGTTGTTGTTGAGCAATCGCAGCCAAAACACCCATCATCAAGAACATTAAGAAAAATATACTGACCATTTTTTTGTCTTTTTGTGCATGAAATATTAATCCAATTAACCCAATAATAAATGGAAATGCAAAAAATCTAATAGGGAATAAATGACCATAACCTGTTTTGTAATTTAGTCCATTATCATCTTTTGATATAAATGCGTGAGGTGCATCTTGTTCGTCAGAAGCTCTACCAATGAAATTCCAATTAAAATACCTTAAATACATGTGGTAAATTTGATATTTCCAAAGATATGTTAATTCTCCAGCAATGTTTACTCTATCAAAATTTGCTACAGTAATAGAACTTCCATCTTTTCTTGTAACTTGTTTGGTACCTGGTTCGTACCATTCACCATAGATATAATCGCCATTATCATCTTTTGCGGTATAATTCCTAATGAAATAATCTTCTGATTTAATTCTACGGGGCCAAGACCCATCATCTCCATATTGTTCACGACCTAAATAAGACGCTAATTTAGAAAATGTTTTAGGAGCATTTTCATTCATTGGAGTTCTTGTATTAGATCTAATTAATATTTGTGTATAAGTTGTATAACCTAATATTATGAAAATGAATGAAGAAGTAATTATTGTAAGTAGTTGTTTTTTCTTTGTATAACCTTCATAAAAACCATAAATAGCTAAAAGCATAATACCAATAGCAATATAAGTTAAAATAGGGCTATTTTCTATAGCATATTCTCTCGCTTCACTTCTACCAGATGTATGACCTGCTAAAAAGGCTGGTAATACTTTTACCACGCCAGGGTAAATGACAAAGAATATAATCAAAGCTATAGCTGAAGTATAAAAGAAATTTTTCCAGGTTATATCGTATTTTCTCAAAAATACCATATAAACTAATGAAAATATAGCTAATATTGCCAATAAGTGAACACCTGTTGATAATCCCATTAGATAAGCAATTAATATTAAATATCTTTCGTGTCCTTCGTTATCAGCTTCTTCCCACCATCTCATTGCAAGATATACGATAATTGCAACAAACAAAGTTGCCATAGCATACACTTCTGATTCGACAGCATTAAACCAAAAAGTGTCACTAAAAGTAAAAGCTAATGCACCGACAAAAGCTGACCCACAAACAGCAAAAGTTTCACTAATATTAGCTGGGATATTACCTTTGAAAATATTGATCACTTTAACTGTTATTAAATATAAAAATAATATTGTAAAAGAACTAGAGAATACAGAAACTAAATTTATTCTCCACCCTGGGTCACCAAACGGAATTAAATGGAATAATTTTGCAATCATCAAAAATAGTGGAGCTCCTGGTGGATGAGGTACCTGTTGTAAAGCTGCTGCTGCAGAAAATTCTCCACAATCCCAAAATGGAACCGAGTCTTGCACTGTCATCAAATAAACTATTGATGATATTACTAATGCTAAAAATCCAAAAATTCTATTTGTTTGTTTGAAATCCATAAATCCCTTAAAATATTATTCTTTCTATTGTTGTATTTAAAGTTAGATAGTTAATTAAAATAATGAAATTCTTCATTAAATATAATTATTTTGTACTTTGTAAAAAATAAGAAATCAATTTAACAAAAAAATAAGATTTATAAAAGTAATTCAGCTCTTTGTTAACATTATTTATATTTAACAGAAATAAGTTGCTTAACTCAAAAAAACAAAACCAATTATTAATTAATAAAGTTTTGATTTTTGTGTAAATTTTTGATTACAAGTAGTTCTCTAAACATTTTGATTGAGTCTTTTATCGGGTCAACTTTACTTCTATCATCATTGAACCATAAAACAGGAACTTCTTTAACTTTAAATCTAAATTTACTTGCGAGGTAGATTGTTTCTACATCAAAACTAAATCCATCAATTTTAGATGAACCAAATATTTTCTTTGCAACTTCATTTTTAAATAATTTAAATCCACACTGTGTATCTTTTATTCCTTTGACCACCAGCAGTTGTACAAATAAATTAAATGTTTTCCCCATTATTTCACGATAAAATGGTTGGTGTTCTTTGATTAAATCGTTTTGGAGTGCTCGACTACCAATTACGATATCAAAATCTTTAATAAATGACAACAATTTCTCTAATTCTTCAATTGGAGTTGAAAGGTCAGCATCTGAAAATAATAAATAATCACCTTGTGCACTCAACATACCTTGTCTGATTACAGAACCTTTTCCTTTATTTACTTTATTGTCTATTAAAATTACATTTGCAAAAGATAATACGACTTCATTTGTATTATCATTCGAACCGTCATTTACGACAATAACTTCGAAATCATATTCATTATTATCCTCAATAAAACTTAATATTTTATTGAGAGTTTTGGAAATACGCAACGATTCGTTATACGCAGGTATTATTACAGATATTAATTCTTTTTTATTACTAAAATTCATTAAAAATATATACTAAGTTTTATTAATAATTAACTATTTTTCTTGATTCTATCTAAATCTCGTTTGTTTTCTCTGTCTTTAGTAGTCTCTCTTTTGTCAAAAAGTTTTTTGGGCTTTACTAAAGCTATTTCAATTTTGACTAAATGACCCAAAAAATATATTTGAGTAGGGACAATAGTATAACCTTTTTCTGTTATACCAATCTTTAATTTTCTTGCTTCACTATTATTTATTAATAATTTTCTCGTTCTTTTCGTAGAATGATTTTGATAATTACCAAATTCATATTCTGCAATTTGCAAGTTGAATAACACTAATTCAAAACTAAATTTATTAATAAATCCAGCATAAGAATCTTGAAGATTACATTTACCGTTTCTTAAAGATTTAACTTCAGTACCTTGCAAGACAATACCAGCTTCAATTTTTTGAATTACTTCATAATCGAAATACGCTTTCTTGTTTTGCATAATAACCTTAAATGGTCTATTATGAGTACTTGTAGTATTTTTTGTATTTGAATTGGACATTATTGAAAAACCATGAATAAAAAAAGAAAATTAAATATATTAGTTTAAAAAAAATCAAATATAAATTTATTTAACGAAATAAACTTATATTTAACTTTTAATTTAATCAATTATTAAGTAATATTAGTAGTTTTGATAAAAAAAAGGCTACCCAAATTGAGTAGCCTTAATAAATTAGTCAAAATTACAAATTATTTAATAACATTGAATTTTTTGGTAAATGATTTATTACCAGCATTTAATGTTACAAAGTAAGTACCAGTTGATAAATTATTTGTATTAAAGTTAAGACCTTGTAAATTACCTTCAATTATACCACTGTAAATAGTTGCAACTTTTTGTCCCATTGAATCAAATAATTCAATATTACCACTCAATACTTCATTACTTGAATAAGTAATTTGTACTGAACCTTGATTAGAAGGGTTAGGGTAAACATCAAATAATTTTACTTCAAAATTAATTGGTTCAACTGTTTCAACGGACAAAGCTTCATCAGTCAAATCAATCGAAGTGGTTCTAACAAATTGTTGTCTATCTATTACTCTTTGGGTATAAAGTGGGTCAGCAGTAATTAAATTTAAACCATCATTATAAGATGATGCTCTTGTTTCTAATTTAATAAAACCAACATTTTTGATACTTGGTAATAATTTTGGAATAAAAGTACCTTTATCATACATTTTATCGCCAGTTGCATTAATCACTTTGCTCCAAGTATTAGTTTCAATATCTTTATATGCAAAGAAAATGTCATTTGTATTCAATTCAGTAAATTGTTGTTGTATTGTTTCAGGTTGTCCTGTTGCTTGATTAGTTTGAGTTATATATATAGTTACAGGAGTTGACAATGTCAAAGGATTTATTATTGTATTAATCCATTTAACTACAATATTTTTTCCATCTGCAGTTCTTGCTGCTTGAATTTCGTAACCTAATTGACTTGATGCTAACAATGGTTGATAATTTCCAGTATTTACATTGTTGGTAATTTGATCAGGTGTATCTGTCCAAGATAAGTCTGCTACTTTATTCATTTTCCAAACTCCATTACTGAAATTTGCTTCTACTAAGTGATAATTATCTAAAGGATTATTACCTCCCATACTTGACATTGCAAGTTTAAAGAAGAAACTATAATTATCATCAGAAATTGCAGTAAATCCTTCGACTGTATAAGGAGAAAAGCCACCGCTTGAAAATGATGCTTCAGCAGGAAGACCCAAAGTTATAGTTACATAATCAGATAAAAATTTTGAAGGCATTGTGTTAAACTCAGACCAAGTCTTTCCTTGGTCGGTAGATTTTGAAACTGAAGGTACTCTATTGTCTGGATCATTTACAAATCTATTATATGCAGCAGCATAAAGATTTCCATCAGCGTCATTTGATAAATGGGTAAAACCGTTAAAAGTTGAACCAATTGAAGGACTTGCAAAATATTTATCTAACCACCACTGTCTTGGAACAAGTGAATTAGTTAAGTTGAAGTTAGGAATATCCATAGTAAAAGTTCCAAACAATCCATATTGTTGATTTTCACTAGGAAATAATTGGTTTGTTGCAGCTACATAACTATCATTGCCATTACTAAAACCAACCATACTTGTTCCAACTCCCCACTTACCATCAACACCACTGTTATTAACTGAAGGTCTAATCATATCTGATTGGCTTTGATCAGTTCCATTACTTATATGTAAATACCCGCCGTCTAATGAATAATTTGTTCCATTTGGTTTATAAGTAGGAATATATGAAACGAAATTAATATCATTGGGATTAGTAGAATTATTAGGATTTGCAACACCTATAGAAGCAAATGCTATAATTTCGTCAGCAATATTAATTTGAATTTTAGATCTTGTCCAAGATTTAGCATTTGGTGAATTACTAAAAACTGAAGAACCTCCCGACAAATTCCCAGCAGCATTAAAAACATACTTTACAGCATTGTAGTAATAACTTTTAGAAGCGTCGTCATAAGCTAATGGAGTAATATTACTCCACATCATAAATGTACCTCTTGATAAAGAATCTACATTTGAATAAGTAAGAGCTTGTATTCCATTATTGTTTTTACCTTCTGCAATAACTTGTGGAAAATTTTGCATAGATTTCATAGGAATTGTTGTAATATCTTTTTGGATATTTTCAGTTCTTAATCTATAAGGAACTGCCTCAGCGAATTGAGTATTTACTGCAACAATTAGTGCAAGTAATAAGTAAATTTTTTTCATAGATATTTCCTAAAAATGTGTTGAAATTATTGATTATAAATTTTTATAAATTATTTTAAATTTTAGTTTTTTCAGAATTCAATTAAATAGAACAACTAAAATAAGTTATATTTTGAAATATATCAAAATATAATTAACATATTATTAACAATTTCGAAATCTTTCATTATAATCTTTTAATTTTTTGTTGCTAATTACATAACTATACGCTATGAAGACGAAAAAAGTTACCATAAACAATGAATTAATTAAAAAAATATTTAAAAGAAAAACTTTTTATACCATAAATTTAAGTTTAATAAAGCATAAATTGAGTTACCAAGTTTTTTATTAGGGTCTTTTGCCAAAGTAAATAATTTTTCAATGTGGTTTTTATCAAAATAATTATTTTTTACAAAATATCCATTCATTATTTCATTTTTAGCATAATTATGCCAATCTTTTGCAAACCAATTATCTACAGGTGCAGCAAATCCTTGTTTCTTTCTATGTATTATACTATCTGGCAAAATCCCTTTTACTGCTTCTTTTAACAGTACTTTTGAAACATCTTTTTTTAATTTTATACTATCTTTCAAACCAACAGTAAATTCTAACATTCTATAGTCTAAAAATGGTACTCTTACTTCCAAACTGTGAGCCATTGTAATTTTATCGACTCTCATCAATAGTAATTCAGATAATCGTTGTTTCTGTTCCAAATATAATATTCTTTGTAAATAATCTAAGTTATTATGACTTTTTTCAGCATTAGCATTTAAACTAACGCCATAACTATTTAAATTATCAAGTAGATAAGACTTGTTCTTTTTAAAAAGTGTTTGTTGTTCTACATAAGTAAAAATTGGAACACCACTCCAATTAAATGGTTCATTATAACTTGCTCTTCTCAAATATTCGAGAGCCAAATATTGATTTTGAGATTGGAAAACAGGTTTAGATATATTATAAATTAATTTTTTGAAAGTGTCAGGTACATTAGAATAATATCTCCAATAAGTATTATAAAAATCAATCCCTTGTAACATCCATTTATAACCCATAAATTGTTCATCACTTCCTTCTCCAACTTGGATTACAGTTGTATTACTTTCCCTTGTTAATTTACTCAAAAAATACAATGGAATACAAACGGGGTCTGCATTTGGTTCATCTTCTATATAAGGCAAATCTTCAATAATTCCAAATGCATCATTAGAGTCAATTAATATTTCTTTATGGTTAGTTTTATATAAATTAGATATTTGTCGAGCATATTCTAATTCATTATATTTTTCTAATTCTTTAAATCCAACAGTAAATGTATCAACTGGTCTTGTCATCAATTCTGACATCAATGCAACATTAATACTTGAATCTATCCCACCACTCAAAAACACTCCAAAAGGTACATCACTCATCATTCTTAATTTAACACTATCTTTTAATAAAGAAAGGGTATAATCTTTTGATTCATTGAAACTTAAATTAGAATATTCTTTAAAATTGGATAGGGGATTCCAGTATTCTGTTAGTGAAATATTGTTATTTACAAGTCTTAAATAATGTCCCGAAGGAATTTTATTAATTTTATCAAATAATGTTTGATTTAATGAAGTAGCACCAAAACTTAGATAAATAGGGAGTTGATTTTCATTTAATTGTTTAGAAATGTTCGGATGTTCCAAAATAGATTTGATTTCTGAACCAAAAACTAAAAGATTATTAAAAAAATAATAATAAAATGGTTTTATTCCAACTCTATCTCGAGCAGCAAATAATTCATTTTTTTCACTATCCCATATTGCAAATGCCCACATTCCATTCATCATATTTAGAATTTCAGCACCATATTCTATATAACCATACAATATAGTTTCAGTATCTGTTTTGGAGTAATATTTATAACCTTTATCAATTAATTTATTTCTTATTTCATTATGATTATAAATTTCTCCATTAAACACAATTGTATATCTACCATCTTCTGTAGTCATTGGCTGTGAGCCATTATTAGATAAATCAATAATTGACAATCGTCTAAATCCAAACCCACAATTATTACGTTCACTTACCCAAACTCCATCAGAGTCAGGACCTCTATGTATAATTTTATCAGTTTGTTTCTTAATTAATTCATAAGAAATAGAACTATTTTGATTATTATCTACAATGCCAACAATACCACACATTTAAACACTTTAATTTATAATTGTTTTTAATTAAGATATAACATAATATGAATAAAAAACTTAATTCAATTAAGTTGAAAATTTATATTTACTTAATTACTCATTTACTTATTTATTTATTTACTGGATTTGCAATTAGATACAACATTTCTTTTGTTGCTTGTGCTATACCAACGAATAAAGATTTAGATACAATTGAATGTCCAATACTAAATTCATCAATATTTTGATTTTTTGCTAATTTTGAAATATTCTGATAATTTAAACCATGTCCAACTGCAATTTGTAGTTTAAGTGATTTAAGTAAATCTATAGATTGATTAATTTTATTAAATTCATCAACTTCGCCTAATAATCCAAATAAATTCGCATAATTTCCAGTATGTAATTCCACCATATCAATACCAATTTCAACAGCATAATTTATATGGTCAATATTTGGTTCTAAAAAAAAACTCACTTCAATTCCGTTATCATGCATTATTTTAGTCAATTCGGTCAAACTCTGTTTATTACCAAAAATATTTAGTCCGCCCTCAGTAGTTAATTCTTCTCTCTTTTCAGGTACTATAGTTACTAAATCTGGTTTTAATTTTAAAGCAATATTTATCATTTCTTTAGTATTTGCCATTTCTAAATCAAATTTAGCATTTACATTTTCTTTTATAATAAATATATCTCTATCTTGAATATGTCTTCTATCTTCTCTAAGATGACAAACTATACCTTTTGCACCAGCTCTTATAGCAGATAATGCACCTTGCAATACATCTGGCTCTGAACCCTTTCTTGCTTCTCTTAAAGTTGCAAAGTGATCTATATTTACATTTAAATGATGTGTTTTGTTTATTTGTATATTTGACATATTTAGGATTAATTTATTTGATAATCATAAATTCAACTCTTCTATTTTTCGCTCTATTATCTTCAGTATCATTGTGATATATTGGTTTATCTTTACCAAATCCAACAGAATGAATTTTAGTTTTAGGGATATTTTTGCTTAATAAATAATTATAAACAGATAAAGCTCTATTTTCAGAAAGTAATTTATTTCTTTCGTTACTACCAACATTATCCGTGTGACCCTGTATTTCTATTCTTATATCAGTATTATCATTCAGTAGTTCAACAACTCTATTAAGTTCACTAAAAGATTGTGGCAGTAGTTCAAAACTCTTAAAATCAAAGAATATATTATTGAGTCTAACTTTTTGTCCTGATTCTATTGGTACCAAAGTAAGATTTGATATTAATTCTTTAAATTCTTTTACATCTTTCAAATTTAAATTTTCATTAATTGCAACAAAACCTTTAGTTTCAGCTAAAAATCCATAATTTTTACCAGCTGGGAGAATTATTTTATACTCTCCAGTCAAAGGATTAGAACGTGCAATGCCAATTTCTTCGCCAGTATCTAAGTCTTCATATTTGATTATAGAAGATAATGAATTACTATCTTTTGAATTAAATACTCTCCCAGTAATTAATACTACAGGTTCTGGTTTAGTATCTTCTTCTAATTTTATTTTAAATATATCTTCGTTACCAAAAGTATTACTATTTGAAACATAGTAAGCATAATCTCCTAACGCAGAAATTGTATAATAACCATCCCAGCCAGAAGAATTTATATTTTTGCCAAGATTAATAGGTTCACTCCATTTTTCCCATGTTTCATCTAATCTTTTGGAAACAAATAAGTCATTTTGACCATAGCCAGATCTTCCACTTGTTGAGAAATAAAGAGTTTTCCCATCTGATGCCATAAATGGAGTTTCCTCTGATGATGCAGTATTAATATCTTTATCTAAGTTTTTGGGTTTAGACCAATTTCCGTCTTTTTGTAAAAAAGAAACATATAAATCATTTTTACCTAAAGTAGTTTCATCTTCCATCGAAATAATCATTTTTTTGCCACTACTAGAAATACAATAATTAACAGCTCCTTTGTAAGATTTATTTACAAAACCATTTATATTTATTTCTTGAGGGACAGACCATATATTGCCATCAGTAAAACTATTTGATAAACCTTTGGTCATTTTGCCATCTGGATTGTAAACATTACCTATAATAATTTCATTGTTGCCTGGCATAATAGATACTGCAAAATTTGCTCCTTCGTTATTGAGCGGTCTTCCTATATTTTTAGCAACTTTGAACTCACCATTAATAGTATCTAATTCAGAAAACCAAATATCATAAGTTTTATTTTCGCCATAGTTGTCGGGATGTAAATTTCTATTAAAAAATAGAAAATTTCCATCATAAGAAATTACTGGAGCTAATTCTGGATAAATTGTATTTATATTTGTACCAAGATTAACTGGAGCAAAATTTGAATTATTTTTTGACAAATTAATATCTACTTTTATCGAATCTTTATTATCTGATATACCTATTGCATCAATATAATTATAACCTGGTACTCTTGCAGAATTCAAAAATAATTTAAGAGACTTTACTTTGAATTTGGTCTTGTCCATAAATAAATAAAATATTCTTCCATATTCATCCATATACGGAAAGTTTTTAGTTTCATAAACCAAATAATCAATGTCATTTTCATCATATAAATAAATTTTACTTATTGCACCAGGGTTTAAGTTCTCATGAATTGCTACTTGTTCACAATAAATAGGATTTTCAAATTTTACAATAATCCATTCTTCATCTTTATTGATTTCTTCAAAAGTAGTCCAAGCACAAGGGGAAAGACCATAATTTGTCAATACACTTGGTTTGCCAATTACTTGTTTAGCCGAATTAAGAGTAGGAGACTTTTCTGAAGAAAACCCTATAACTTCCGAAACCCATTGCACTTCTGATAAGGTTGTGTTAAAAGTAAATAGTATTATACAAATCACTAATACAATATTAATAATTATTTTGTCTTGTAATTTTATAAACATATTTTAAAAATTCAAGTTAATTGTAAAAAAAATTAATAAATCTCTGACTTAAATTCTCTTTCCATTAAGTCTTTCATTGCAATTTTAGGATCTTTGTTTTCATATAAAACATAATAAATTTGCTCACTAATGGGCATTTCAATATTATTATTTTTACAAATGTCAAAGACTGCTTTTACTGTATAATAACCTTCAGCAATCATTTTGGTATCATTAATAATATTATTTGGGCTAAAGCCTCTACCTATTAATTCTCCAAGTCTTCTATTTCTACTGTGTTGGCTAATTGATGTAACAAACAAGTCACCCAATCCACTGAGTCCAGAAAAAGTCATTATTTGTGCATTATAAAAAGCACCAAATCTTGAAATCTCAGCTAATCCTCTTGTGATTAAGGCTGCTTTGGCATTATCTCCTAATCTAAGCCCATCAATAATTCCGGAGGCAATTGAAATTATATTTTTTAATGCTCCACCAATTTCAGCTCCGATTACATCGTTAGAAGTATAAACTCTAAAAAATATATTAGAAAATAATAATTGTGTTTTAATAGCTAAATCATTATTTATTGAAGCAGATAAAATTGAAGTTAATGAATTAGTAGAAACCTCTTCTGCGTGACTTGGACCGGTTAATACACAATACTGTTGGGAAGGTACTTCAAATTCTATATTGAATATTTCTGAAATTCTCCTACCAGAAGGGTATTCTATACCTTTTGAGCAATTAATGATAAATTTATTTGACAGATCTATATTTAAGTTTTTATAATGTTCTTTTATATATTTGGTCGGGACAACATTGATAATATAATCATATTCCAAAATGTCATCTGGATTTGAACTCAATCTAATTGATTCTTCTAATCTTATATCTGCTAAATAATCATTATTAAATCTATTCTTTTTAATTTTGCTAATTAATTCAATATCATACGACCACAAGCATACATTATGACCATTAAAATTTAGTAATACCGCTAAAGATGTACCCCAACTTCCTGCACCTACTACTATTATATTTTCTTTTTTTTTATTTAAATTAATCACTAAATCCAAAAAAATATTCAAGTATAATGTTAATTAAAAAAATGTTAGTACATTATAAATTTATATATGTATTATTTAACTATTTTTTTGATTAAATTTTTTAATAAGAAATTTTCAAACTTACTTTCAGTTCTTGTAAATAATCTTTTTATATTAGACCTGTGAGTAAATATAATTAACAATGAAATAAAAACTGAAAAAACAAACAATACTTCATATCCTATAACATTTTGATGTAAAATATTTTGTCTAAAATATATCGAAAAAACTAAAAACATTGAACCTATGATTGAACCTAAAGAAACATATCCAGTAAACATTAAAATTATTAAAAAAACTAAAAATGTAAATAATATTCCGATTGGGTCTAAGGCTAACAACATTCCTACAGAAGTATTAATCCCTTTACCACCTTTGAATCCAACAAATATTGAAAAAACATGTCCCAAAATTGCAGAAACACCAATCAACAATTTATAATACATTAAAGAATTTTGGTCTAATTCATTAAAATTAAATAGATACAAAATATAACCACAAATAAGTACTGGAATATATCCTTTTAACAAATCTAAAATTTGAACTAAAATTCCCCACTTTTTACCTAAAATCCTAAAAACATTTGTACTACCCATATTACCACTTCCCTTGGTTCTTATATCAAACCCAAAAAAAGTTTTACTTATAATTACTCCTGAGGGAAAAGACCCAAATAAATAACCAATTAAAATAAGAGTTAAATGTAGAATAAAAATATTCATTATTATTTATAAAACAAATTAAATTATTTTCTAAAAATATATTTTTGAAATTACTTTTTAGATTTAGGGGTTTTGTTAAAGTGATATAATGTAATTCCTACAGACACAGCAACATTGAGAGAATCTGAATTACCAGCCCCTTTAATTAAAAAGGTCTCATTGATTTTTTCTTGTAGTTTTTCTGATATACCATGAGATTCACTGCCAAAAACTATTCCAAACTGTCCAGTAGTGGATACATCTCCAATATTATTTTTACTATCCAAACTTGCACCATATAATGTTGCTTGTGGAAAAGTTTTATCCAAAAATTCAATAATATCATCACTATGAGCAATATTTGTTCTAAATATAGAACCCATAGTTGACCTTACTGATTTTGGACTCAAATAATCAGCAGAGTCTCCAGTCAGTATTATTTGTTTTATTCCAAACCATTCAGCAGTACGTATTATAGTACCTACGTTACCTGGGTCAGAAATTCCATCTAAAATAATAAAATTACCTTTTTTATTGATTTTTGATGTTTTTTTATTTATGACTGCGAGAATTCCTTGAGGGGATTTCGCTTCACACATTTGGTCAAACAAATGTTTTGGAGCAGAGTTTACCGAGACACCTTTATCTGTAAAAGCATCAACTAAATCAATGACATCTGAAGATGGCATATCTCTAAATACAACTGTCTCTGCAGTGTATTCACTTTTTAATAATTCTGTACATAGTTTTTCACCCTCAGCTATAAACAATCCGTGATGATCTCTATACTGTTTTTGGTGCAAAGAACGAATTAATTTTTTTAATCTTTGTGTTATTGGTGTTGAATAATGCATAAAAGTTAACTTTTTTGAAAATACTAATTTAATAAAAGTAATAAATAAAAGAAATAATAATTAAATTTAATAGTTTATTACATTTATAAAAAAGATATAAAACAAATTAATAAATAAATTTATTATATGATTAACAAAAATACAAAAATATTATTAAATATTAGTTTCTTTAATAAAATACTGGAAAAAATCTAATGAAAATTTTAGTTACTGGAGGTGCTGGATTTATAGGTTCACATATTGTTGATAAATATATTGAAATGGGGCATAGTGTAATTGTTCTAGATAATTTATATTCAGGTTTGGTTGGAAATATCAATAAAAAAGCACAATTTGTGAATATGAATATACAAGATGCTAATTTATTAAATTTATTCGAAAATGAGAAATTTGATATTGTAAGTCATCACGCTGCACAAATGGATGTTAGGTTGTCAGTCAAAGATCCTACTTTTGATGCAAATGTAAATATTTTGGGTGGAATAAATCTATATGAAGCTTGTGTTAAAACAAATGTAAAAAAAATTATTTTTGCTTCATCTGGTGGTACTGTTTATGGAGAGCAAATAGAATTCCCAGCACCTGAAACTCATCCTTTGAATCCTTGCTCGCCGTATGGAATTTCAAAAATGGTAAATGAAAAGTATTTGTTTTATTATAAAGAAGTTTACGGTTTAGATTATGTTGCTTTTAGATATGGAAATGTGTTTGGACCAAGACAAAATCCTCACGGTGAGGCAGGTGTAATTGCGATATTTATAGATAAAATGTTAAATAATGAGCAACCAATAATCAATGGTGATGGTCTAATAACAAGAGATTATATTTATATTGAAGATGTTGTAGATGCTAATATAAAAGCTCTCAATGATAATATTGAGGGGATTTATAATGTAACTACTGGGAAAGAAACTAATGTAAACACTATTTTTGAAACATTGAAAAAAAATATTAAAATAGATGTAGAAATAAAACATGGACCAGCTAAGGCCGGAGAACAAAGAAGAAGTTGTTGTGCTTATAATAAACTTAATTTAGTAAGTGGTTGGGAGCCGCAAATAAGTTTCGAAAATGGTATTGTAAATACCGTAAAATATTATCAAAACAAGTTAATAAAATAATAATATTATCAAATGATTTGTTTTTTGTAAATAGTTTATTATTTTTGTTGTGTAGTTTAGTTTTTATTAATTTATTATTATTTTAAATTACAAGATAATAAATTATTATTATTTAATTTATGGGATAAGATATGGATTTTGTAATGCCTGATGACCCATTTGTTTTAGAATTACTCCCAGAATTTGTAGATACCTGGATCACAGATATGGACGAAGTGTATGATAATTATGTAGAAACAGAAAATGAAACTGAATTATATAGATTAGCTCATACTCTTAAAGGTTCTTGCTTACAATTTGGAATAAATAATATAGGTAATATGGGTATTGAATTAATGGCAATTGCAAGAGCTCATGATTGGGAAAAAGCAAAAGAATATGGAGTTATACTTAAGTTATCCTTTAAAGAAATAAAAAATTATTTAGATAATTTACAAACTTAGGTTTATGACTATCTGATTATTATAAATGAAATATAAAATGAAATTAAATAAGTTTAAAAATAATGTTAATATAAGATTTCTAATTTTAGTCTTAGTACTAATTGTTAGTTTGAACATTGGTATATTCGCTCAAGTTAGAATTGCTGTTTTGCCATTTCAAAATATGGACGGGAAAATAGAAAAAAATATAATTTGTTATGAATTGCAAGATTCAATTTTTAAAGAATTAAAATTAGCTGATCCAGAAAGTAAGTTTTATTATGTTGTACCAGCAGATTCTGTAGAAGATGTTTTGGCTACTTTGAATTTAGATCCTTCCAATCCTCAATATACTTCTGACTTATGGAAAGCGGTCAAAATTTTAAATATAAAAAAAGTAATTTCTGGTAATTTTAATATTCAGGGTAATAAAATATTATTAAATGGCTACATTTATGATGCAAGAATGAAATTAGCTGACCCTAAAAATCAAGTTAGAGATATATTCAAAGATGAAGATAAGGTATTGGAAGCCGTAGATTTAATAGTAAAATCTATATTGCCTGCTATCAAACCTAATGACTAACTATTATTTTGTAATTACTTTCGATAAAATTACTTTTAAAAATATTTTGATACACAACTTTTGTCTGGGGGGATAAAATGAATCATCAAATCGAATTTATTAATTTTAATTCTGAAGTTAGTTTAGAATTAAATGAAATTAATCAATCAAATCTATTCTCATATAATCCACATAACTCTATTAACAACAATAATAAAGCAAACATACCATTGTATTTTATGTCCGTTTCTGCTGGGGTAGGAGAACCTGTAGAGAGTCATATTGACAAAGAAATTGATTTGAATGAATATCTTATAGAACATCCACTTTCTACTTTTTTCGCAAAGGTAAAGGGTGATGATATGAGAGAAGCAGGGATTTGTGATGGAGATATATTAATAGTTGACAAATCACTTACTCCTATTGATGGAAAAATTGTTATCGCTAAAATTAATGGTACTTATATGATAAAATATTATAGGTTTTATAAAGGAAGTACTTACTTAGAGTCTCACTCGCAAAATTTTTTTCCAGTAGATATAGGTGATGAATTCAAATATGAAATTTTAGGAGTAGTAACTAAAATTATTCATACATTTAATTAAAATGATTTTAAATATATTACAATTATCATAAATTTATACTAAAACGGCACAAATATTGAGTATTATTATTTCAATAGTAATATTTTAAATTATCATAAATCAAAGATGTCATTACAAGCAAAAGAAATAAAAGATATTAAATTGAAATTTAATTATGAAGGGGAAGTTTACAGTGCTTTAGTTCCTCAAAGTAAAAAAAATAATTTAAGCCAAAATAAACAAGTAAATAATAAAAATATTGATAAACTTTTAATTGACACTATAGTTAATGAAAATTACATTAGTAATGTCGACAATATTGATAATGATTTAAATAATAATTTATCCATAGATTTGAATACACTTTTGGCACCAAATCCTAAAAATCTATATTTAGTACAAGTTAGTGGTCAAAGTATGATAAATGAGAATATTTATAACGGTGATATATTAATTGTAGATAAAAATGAAACTCCTAAAGATGGCAAAATAGTTATTGCTTCATTAAATGGTGATATGTTTGTCAAAACTTTGAGAATTAAATCTAATAAAATTTATTTACATTCTGCAAATTCACAATTTTTACCAATAGAAATACTACCTGATTTCAATTTTGTAATACAAGGTGTAGTAAAAAATGTCATACATTCTTTATAATAGATTCTAATAAAATTTATTATTATTAATTTTTATTTAATTTATTATTACTAACTAACTTAAAAAGTACCTTTTGATTTCGATTTTTCAAATTTATCAACTTTTTGTTTACGATTTTCTAAATTAGTGTAATATATTTATACTTAATGTGTTTATTCATTAACTTGCATTAACAGAATTAAAAATAAAATAAAATTTAATAAAGGTAATTTATGAAAGAACTAGCAATGAGTGAAGATCCAGTTAGATTAGCGGAATTTGAAGCTAAAATATCAGCTGGAGAAAAAATAGAACCAAAAGATTGGATGCCTGAATTATATAGAAAAAATTTAATAAGAATGATTTCTCAACATGCTCATTCAGAAATAGTTGGTATGTTGCCAGAAGGTAATTGGATTTCTAGAGCTCCAAGTTTGAGAAGAAAAATTGTGTTATTGGCAAAAGTACAAGATGAAGCTGGACATGGCTTATATTTATATAATGCTGCAGAAACCTTAGGTGTAGATAGATCGGAGCTATTAGATAATTTACATACTGGTAAAGCAAAATATTCAAGTATTTTTAATTATCCCTCTTTATCTTGGTCTGATATGGGTGCAATTGGTTGGTTAGTTGATGGTGCTGCAATGGTAAATCAAGTAAGTTTAATTGGTACTTCTTATGGACCTTATTCAAGAGCATTGGTAAGAATTTGTAAAGAAGAAGCATTTCACAACAGACAAGGCTATGAAAGTATTGCAACTTTATGTAATGGTACAGATGAACAAAAAGAAATGGCACAAGATTCATTAAATCGTTGGTGGTGGCCTTCAATTATGATGTTCGGACCATCTGATAAAGACTCACCACATAGTGAATTATCACTAAAATGGGGAATCAAAACAGAAAGTAATGACGCACTTAGACAAAAATTTATAAATCAAACCGTATCTCAAGCCGAAGCTCGTGGATTGGTCATACCAGACCCTAATTTAAAATTTAATGAAGTAACAAAAAATTATGATTTTTCAGAAATAATTTGGGACGAATTTAATGATGTAGTAAGAGGGAACGGGGTAATGAACAAAGTAAGATTAAAAGCAAGAAACGAAGCAAATGACGATGGTAAGTGGGTTAGAGAAGCTGCAATGGCTTACGCTTCGAAAAAAAATCAAACAAAAGTTGCATAATTTCTAATTTGTTTTTCTTTCGAAATTTTATAGAATAAATAGTAGTAATTTGATTAAAGGTTTTATATGTTAAATGATACACAAATGCCGGTGTGGGAAGTTTTTTGTCAGTCCAAAACTGGAAAACCTTATGAACACGTAGGTAATGTTCACGCCTCTGATTCAGAAATGGCATTACAGAATGCAAGAGATGTTTATAGCAGAAGAGGTAGTGTTGTGGGAATTTGGGTTGTACCTTCTAAGTATATAATATCAAGTACACCTGATGATATGGGTCCATTTTTTGACCCAGGTAATGATAAAATTTATAGACATCCTAACTTTTACAAAATACCAAAAGGTGTTAATGTTGATGTTCATTAATTATCCTTAATAATAAAGTTTATCAAATATGTTCATCAATTGTATTTTTAATATTTTGTATTAATTTTTAAATTAAAATTTAAGATAAATGAGTTTATTGAAAGAAAATAGTAATTACAATTCTTTAGTTGAATACTGTTTAAGAATTGCAGATGATAGAATGATTTTAGGTCAAGTGTTAGCCGAAAGTTGTGGCCATTTACCTATGTTAGAAGAAGATATAGCTATAACTAATATATCTTTAGACCTTATTGGTCAAGCAACTTCATTTTATGAATATTCAGCTGAATTATTAGGCAATGGCGAAACTGCTGATAACTTAGTATTCTTCAGAGGTGAAAGAGAGTTTAAAAACATACTTTTAGTTGAACAAGATAATTCTGATTTTGCATACTTAATTGTGAAGCAATTTTTGTTTGATTCTTTTGATTTGCTTTTTATGGAAGCTCTAACGAAATCGCAAAATGAACAATTTGCGGCTATAGCAGCAAAAGCTTACAAAGAAAGTTTATATCATTTTAGACATACAAAATCTTGGGTAATAAGATTAGGAGATGGCACTGATGAAAGTAATAGTAAAATAAATGAAGCACTAGAATTTTTGTGGATGTATGTTGGCGAAATGTTTGAAATTGATGAAGTAGAAGAGTCTCTTATAAAAGAAAATATTGCTGTAAATACTAATTTATTTAAAGAAAAATGGTTGACTTTAATTAATGACACTTTTAAAGAAGCTACTCTAAGTATGCCTAATATAAATGATTTTATGCAAACTGGTGGAAGAAAGGGAAGACATACAGAGTGCTTGGGTCATATTTTAGCTGAAATGCAATATATACCTCGTGCTTATCCTACAGCAAATTGGTAATAAAATGAACAAAACTAATTCTAATATTATTGATGAAGATTATATAAATCAATTTCCAGATGAAATTAAGGATATTTGGAATACATTAGAAAATGTAAAAGATCCAGAAATCCCCAATATGTCTGTTATTGATATGGCTATTTTAAGAGAAGTTAATGTTGTTGATAATAATTTAGAAGTAATTATAACACCTACATACTCCGGATGTCCTGCAATTCAAGTTATTGAATCAGATGTAAACTTAGAATTACAAAAAAAATATTCTAAAGTTTATAATAAAATAACTGTAAAATCAAGACTTGCTCCTGCTTGGTCTACAGATTGGATGCCTCAAAGTTCCAAAGAAAAATTTATGGAAGCTAAAATATCACCACCAGTTGGTAGTTCAGATGACAACTTATTTAAAATATTAAATCATAATCCAGAAATAATCTGTCCGCATTGTAATTCAAAAGACACCATAATGCAGAGCTTTTTTGGATCCACTGCTTGCAAGTCATTATATAAATGTAATAATTGTCTTATGCCGTTTGATTATTTTAAATGCCACTAAATTTATTAATTTAAATTATTATTATTTAATGTAATATTTAATTTGGTAAAATTATTTGATAATCCAATTCGATTTCAGGCAATAAACTTTTAGTTACTGGACAACTATTCACAACGTTTTGCATAATTGCGAAGTCTTTTTCGTTTAATCTATTTTGAAAATAAATATTTACGGTTAGTTTACTAACTCTTCTAAATGGCAAATTATCCATTTCTTTTGTAACAGTAAGTTTTAATCCTTCTATATTTACATTATTAGTTTTTGCTTTGATACCCATTATAGTTGCTATACAAGAACCAATAGAAGCAGCTAATAAGTCCGTAGGCGAAATAAATCTAGCTTCACCGTTATTATCTAAGGGTGCATCAGTAAAAAAAGTACTTCCAGAAGGAACATGAGTAACTTTACACATTAGGTCACCCAAATAATCTATATTAATCTGTACCATTTATTATATTCCCAAAAATATTTTTCTATTTTGTATAAGTTAAATTAATTACTTTCTCTAATTACGACTGCTTCTTTAAATTCATTTTTAGCTAATTTGTTTTCTTTAATATTATCTATATATTCCGTTCTTTTATAAGATTGACCAATATATTTCAAAATTGAAAGGAAAAAACCCAAAACTATTATTATTGTTCCAATCCAAACAACTAAAATAAATGGTTTTGTAGATACATCAAATACAAATGTTTCTATTGGTCTACTAAGTTGTTGTCCTTTAGGTTTAGCAACAAAAATTGCTTGTGAAAGTGAAAGTTCTTCCTTATTAGGTACTAATCTAATAAATCCAATTTCTAAGTTTGAATTTGGCAAGTCTTTCCAAATTGGTACACTCATACCAGATGTGGGATCCATAATATTGTATAATGTATCTTCTGACACATATTTTTTGTTATCTGATAGTCTAACAACTGAAGCTAATTTAATTGTTTTACCATCTCCTCCACTCATTGCATTTGACATATCAAATTTTAATAATTTGATACTAAAATTTGTGTCCAAAGCTATCCTTTGACTTTGAGTTTTTTGTAAAATAATAGGAGGTTCCGGAAAAATATTTTCAAGACTGTATGGCGAAACATAAATATCTTTATCTAAAGTTGTTGCAATACCAGGTTCAAAAAACGGAGATTTTCTTTCGTTAAAATCACTAAAATATACTACTGGATAAACCATTTTAGACATATTGTCTTTTTCAATTAAAATTTTATACTTAAACTTTTCTCTATCTGTCCAATATTTATCAATTTGGAATTTACCTTTATGTGTTATTTTATATCCCAAAACAGATTTAGTCTCATTTTCATTTAATCTAACTGTTTCATTAACCGAATAGCCTCCAGATGCCAAAGCACCTAATAAAAATAATGCTAAACCAGAATGAGATAGGAAAGCACCAGATGTTTTGATTCCGAATTTAAATGATTTGAATAAAAAATCTAAATTAGCAAAAAGTCCTAAGAAGGATGCAAATACTAATAATAAAAATTCAATTTTATTTACACCTAAAGAAAATAATACAACAGTTATTATTAAAGACGATATTGCAATCAATAAAAATCTTTTAAGAAATAATGTATAATCTGTTCTCTTCCATAATAAATACAATGAAAATGAATTTAATATCATTAATATTACTGCAAGTGGTAGATTTATTTTGTTGTACCAACTCGGATCTACTGATGATTTAGTAATACCAATAATTTCTGTTATAATAGGCCAACTTGTTCCCATAAAAACAACGAAGAAAATACCCAAAATTAAAATTGAACCTATTGTCATCATAAATTCTTTTGAGGTAATTTCGACATCTGAAGAATTAAAAGGAATATTTTTTATTCTGTAGATTAGTACTCCCAAAGAAGCAACAAAATATGTTATCAAAAATACAAGTAATAATTTGTAAATAACTGGACCAGGACTTACAAATGAATGGACGGAAGTATCTCCCAATATCCCACTTCGAGTTAAAAATGATGCATACAAAACAAAAATAAAAGTAAGTGAAGCTAAAATATAATTTAGTTTAATCAAGCCACCAGTTTTTTTATTTACTAACATTGTATGAACTAAACTAACTGCAATAAGCCAAGGCATTAAAGATGAATTCTCTACTGGATCCCAAGCCCAAAAGCCACCCCAACCTAATGTTTCATAAGCCCAAAAGCCACCTAACATTAAACCTAATCCCAATACACCAGAACCAAATAAAGCCCAAGGTAATGATAGAGTTATCCATTTTCTGTAATCTTTTAATAAAAGTCCAGCTAAGGCAAAAACATAAGGAATTGTCATTAAAGAATAACCAAGAAATAGTATTGGAGGATGAATTGATATCCAATAATTTTGTAAAATTGGATTAAGACCTCTACCATTTTTTGGAATAAATCCCTCTTTAACTCCTTCAGCACCATAAGTTTCCCAGACGTAATCAAAAGGACTTTTAAATATTAACATTATAAGAATAAAAGCCAATATTGAAGTATAAATCATCATTACTGGTGCTTCATAATTATGCTTTTTCAGATAAGGTAGAATAAAATAACCTATTAATGTTATCATTAATCCCCAAAGAAGAATAGAACCTTGTTGTCCTGCATAAAAAGTAGCAATAAGTAAATTTACAGGTAATTCTCTTGAGGAATATTCCCAAATATATGTATATTGAAAATTATGAGCTACTATATTAGATAGCAAAAATAAACAAATACTCAAAACACCTACAACTACTCCAGTGTAACTGTAATTACCAAAATTTGAATATTTGGTTGATTGTGTTATATTTTTTAATCTATTTAAGTAACTCAATAGATAAAACAACATCGATATTAAAGAGAATACAGTGGTAACTATTACTAAAATTTTTCCAATCATAATTTTATATTTTTAATTTTAATTTTAATGGGGGATTAAGAAATTATTTCTTCTGCTTTACCTTCATATTTTGAAGGGCATTTTGTTAATATTTCAGTTGCAATAAAAATATTATCTTCAAATTTTCCTTTTACAACTACTTTTGGTGCAATATCAAAATTATTCGGTTTTGAACCTTTAAATATAACTTTATATTCTATAGATTTATCATCAGTCATAAAAAAGGTAAATTCATTGTCATTTGAGTTATAATTACACTCTTTTTCTTTTACTAATGAACCTATAATTTGAACAGTTTTATTTGTTTTGGAAGCACCTTCAAAATTAGAATAATCAATTTTACTATTATCAAAAGTAAAAATTGCAATTCCTAAGAAAATAACTATTAAAGTTCCAGATATAATATATTTAATATTCATATTTTTTAAATTATTTGTATTTTATTTTTAAATATTATTTTTTAATTCTTCATTTTTGTTAATCAACGCTTCTAATTTAGAAATTTTTTTATCTATCACTAATAAAAATAAAGAAATTCCAAACCAGATAATCAATGCTATAATTAACACAACAAAGATAGAATTACTTACTAAAAAATCGTACATTATTCAATTTCCTCTAATTTTTCATTTAAAATTTGATATCTTATCAATAAATTCATCAGCCAAAAGAACAATATTATAAAACCAGCTAATGAAATATAATAAGTAAAAGCTAAACTTGAATCTAACATTCCTTCTTGAGGACTTATTACAGGTCCAGCCGTTCCATCACCCTTTGCACCAGGGTGCAAACCAGTATATAGTCTAGGAATTATAAATACTAAAAAAGGTACAGTTACAAAAGATAATATTGAATATACGGACGATAATTTTGCTTTTTTTACTTTAGAATCAAAAGATGCTCTTAAAGCAAAATATGCGAAATATATCATAAGTAGCACAAAAATTGATATTTGCCTAGGGTCCCAATTCCAGAATGCTCCCCAATTGAATTTAGCCCAAATCATACCTGTTGATGTAGCTAATAAAGTAAATATCAAACCAAGTAATGCGGCAGATGAAGCAAATATATCATTAGTTAAGTCTTGACTTCTTAAGTATCTCACAGCATAAAACATTGAAATAAAGAAAGCAATAAAAGCCGTCCAACTCATTGGAACATGTAAATTCAAAATCTTTATTCTTTGCACTAATGCTGGAATATAAGGGTAAGTAATATATGGATTTATCGAAATTAGTTTGTTAAATATAAATACATTATCTTCTGAAATATATCTTAAATTAAAAACATATTTGTGACTTTTATTTAATTCAAATATTGGCTTTTTGTCAAACCTGATTTTATAGTTATATTTGTCAGAGTCATATTCTAAACCACTTATAGTATATGGATTTGATATTTTAGCATTTATAAAATAAAAATCCCCATTTTGTTCTAAATTATCTTGAATTTTGAGATAAACATCTACATTTTGATGTTCTGGAGATGATTTAAGTTCGATAGCATCATTAAAAGTACCTGATAAAGGTGGCAAAATAGTCAGAATAAGAGAAATTGAAACAATCAAAATTGCAAACATTTTCCAAATAATAGGTTTAGGTTTTGCTAAATTTGGATAAAACCCCAAAAATAAAGCAAAAAATATTGAAAAACCTAAAGCAAAATATTTCATAAATAAAAATTTGTATTATTAAATTTGAACTCAAAAAATCAAAAACTTATCTTTAAAACTCAGTTATAATTTTTTTGTAGAAGTATGAAAATACTATTTATTTCAATAATATTATATAAAATTTATTATTCATAATTTTGTATAAACTCAATGAATTTACTTAAAGCAATTTTTCTGTGACTAATATTATTTTTTATACTACTAGGCAATTCAGCAAAAGTGTTTTTATATCCATCTGGAATAAAAATAGGGTCATAGCCAAAGCCATTACTACCTTTTTTGCTTGTAATTATGCTACCATTAATTTTGCCATTGAAGTATTTAATATCTTTACCATTAAAAAAACACATTGTTGTTCTAAAGTGTGATAAATAAGGTGGATTAAATTTTGTTATTTTTTGAATTAAATAATCCATATTTTTATTATCATCAGAATTTTCACCAGCATATCTTGATGAATACAACCCAGGTTCTCCACCCAAACAATCAACGCAAAGCCCTGAATCATCACTCAAAACAGGAATATTTGTTTTATCAAAAAATACCCTCGCTTTGATTAGTGAGTTTTGTTCAAAATCATTACCATTTTCTATGATATTTAAATATTCTAAATTAAAATCCTTAGGCGAATAAATTTGAATGTTTAATTTTATTTCCTCAAATAATTCTTTTATTTCATTTAATTTTTTAGAGTTATTACTTCCAATTAGTAATTTTTGTAACATTTTATTCCTCAACTAATACGTAAAAGTCAGCTAAATTTTGATCTACTTTATCTAAAAATCTACTTGTTCTACTTAATACATATCCACTTTCCATATCAATATAATTTTGTGGATATAAAATATATAATTCATCTTTTGCCCTTGTAGTAGCTACATAAAACAACCTTCTTTCCTCTTCTAACCTATCATTGTTCTCAACAGATTTTAGTGAAGGGAATTTACCTTCTACAGCCCAAATTATAAATATTACTTTCCACTCCAAACCTTTGGCTGAATGAATTGTCGACAAACATAAAAAATCATTCTCATCACTAATTTTATTTAAATCTGAAATAGATTCACTTGGAGGGTCAAGTGCCATATCATTTATAAAAGTATTAATGTTTTTATAGTTTTCAGAAATATTTTTAAATGAGTCTACATCTTTCCATCTTTTTTCTTTTTCATCATACTTCTTTTCAAAAAGGGGCTTGTAATAATCAATTATATTATTTATTAATTTACCTACTTTAATAATATCCAAATCATATTTAGTAATATTATCAAAAAGTTCAAGTATTTTTTTATTTTTAAATTCTTTAGTTATCACATCCTTATAATTGCTAAAATTTAGTTTACCATTTAATATCAGTTCATTAAATTTAGATACAGTTACATTTCCAACACCATCTAAAAGTAATAATATCCTTTGCCAAGAAATCAAGTCATTAGGATTATAAATTACTCTAATGTATGAAATTATATCTTTTATATGAGAAGTCTCCATAAATTTGAACCCACCAAATTTCTTATATGGAATTAGAGATTTATTCAATTCTATTTCTAAGTCAAAAGAATGAAAGGCAGACCTAAACAAAATACAAATATCTTTTAATTTTATACCTTCTTCCAAATATTCCAAAATTTGCTGTACTATAATTAACGATTGTTTTTTTTCATCATAAGTTGCTATTATTCTTGGCAATAGTTCAGAATTTATTGAGCTATATAAATTTTTACTATAATTAAAATATGATTCATTGATTATGAAATTCGATAAATTTAATATTTGATTATTGCTTCTATAATTTTCTTCAATTTTATATGTTATACAATTAGTATAGTTAGCTGGAAAAAAAATAATATTTTGGAAATCTGAACCCCTAAACGAATAGATTGATTGTGCTTCATCTCCTACAACCATTACATTCTCGTTTTTATTAGTTAAATTTTGAACAATTAGGTGTTGGAGTTTATTTGTATCTTGGTATTCGTCTATCATCAAATATTGGAAATTGTCTTGGATTTTTTCTCTTATATTTTCATTTTCAACAAGTAATTTCTTTAGATTTAACAATAAATCATCATAATCCATTAAATTAGATTTTTGTTTATAATTTTGAAATTTTAAGTTTATTTCTAAAATTTCTTCCAAATAATCATCATAATTTAGATAATTATCATTAATTATTTGTTCTATCTTAACTGATTTATTTATTGATTTACTAAAAATATCTAACAAAACTGACTTATTTGGAAATTTTTTCCTTTGTGAAGTATATTTACTCAAATAATTGTTTCTAATGAAATTAACAACGTCCTCAGCATCTTTAGAATCTATAACATTGAAATTTTGTTGAAACCCAATTTCCATAGGATATTGTTTCAAAGTATTCATTGCAAATGAATGAAAGGTGCCACCATTAATTCTACTTACTCTATTGTCTAAAATCGAACTAGCTCTGTTCATCATTTCAGATGCAGCTTTTTTTGTAAAAGTTAATAACAAAATTTGATTTGGTGGAATACCATCTTCAATAAGTCTTGCTACTCTATAAATCAATGTTCTAGTTTTTCCTGTACCGGCACCTGCTATCACTACTGCAGCCCCATTTTTATGTAAAACTGCCTTGAGTTGTGATTCGTTTAATTCTAATTCATAATTAATTTTATACTTATTATTATGATTATTTATATTATTTGATTTCTTTAGAATTAATTTTTTCAATCGAATTCTTATATAATTTATAAAATCTAATTTGAAATATTTATTTTACTTTCAGTCAAAAATAAAATAAGTTAAACAAAAAGAACTCTATTGTTTATAATTATTTCAAAATTTAATTATTTATTTGAATAAACAATGTATAAAATAAAACCAATACAAAGAATTATTTGTTTGACTGAAGAAACAACAGAAACATTATATAATTTAAATTTAGATCATCTTATAGTTGGTGTGACTCGTTATACTTTTAGACCACCAATAGCAAGAAAAGAAAAGCCAAAAGTTTCTGGATATATTGATGCTAAATTTGATAAAATAATAGCACTAAAACCAGATTTAGTTATTACTTGGTCGGATTTGCAGGCTGACATAACATCTGAATTAATAAAAAGAGGGATTGAAGTAATATGTTTTAATCATAGAGATATAAACGGCATATTATCAATGATTTACAAATTAGGTTCTTTGCTAAACGAAAGTCAAAAAGCAGAAATTTATGTAAATACATTAATTGAAAAATTAGAAAATGTGAAATTAATTGGAGAAAATAGGGAGAATAAGCCAAAAGTTTATTTTGAAGAATGGTTTGACCCAATTATTTCAGGGATAACTTGGGTTAGTGAAATAATTGAATTATGTGGTGGGATTGATATATATGAAAAAAATCGATATAATTTTTTAGCTAAAGATAGAATAGTAGAAAATCAAAATGAAATTATTGAACATGATCCAGATATTATTTTGGCTTCTTGGTGTGGCAAAAAATTCCAAAAAAATCAACTAATTAATAGAGATGGTTGGGACAAAATAAAAGCTGTAAAAAATAACCAAATTTTTGAAATCAAATCTGAAATAATTTTACAGCCTGGTCCAGCTTCTATTACTGATGGAATAGATATTATTTTAAGTATATATAATAATTGGGAAAATAAAATAAAAATCAAACAATAATCAAGATTAACTTAAATCACCATTTTGTGGTCTAATCGTTATATCTTCTATCATCAAGTTTAAAGTAAATGACATTATCATATTATTAACTATAACTAAAGCCAAATCATCTGATGTCATCATTTGATTACCAAATTGTTCTAATGATTCTTTTAACCAAAAATTTGTATATGTTGCACCAGGGTTTACATTTAGTATTTTTATATTATCATTTCTTACCTCTTCTCTTAAAGTTCTTCCATAAGTTGAAAGTGCAGATTTCGAAGCAGCATAGATACTTGAATTTTTAAATTTTTCAAAATGAGCAATCGATGATATATTTACAATCATACCCTCTTTATTTTCTTTCATTTTTGGTAAAACCAAATTTGTAAGTTGAAATATAGAATTAAAATTCACATCAAAAGTGTTTTTCATATCCTCTTTTGTGATTTCCTCGTATTTTTTGAAGATTCCAACACCAGCGTTATTAACAAGAATGTCAATGGAACCTAAATCCTTTTGTATATTATTATGTACAAACTCAATAGAATCAGGTTTTGTTAAGTTTATAGGGTAATAGTGAACTCTGTCATAATCAAGGAAAGTTCTATCGTAGTATCCCATCATTTCATATTGTGCAGATGGTGCAGTGCCACTAATAACTATTTTGGCATTTGTAAGTTCTTTTAATTTTTTGGCAATTGACAAACCAATTCCCTTTGATGAACCGGTTACCCAAATTACTTTATTATCTAAATTATTATTCATATTTGTTTTAACTATATTAATTAGTGTTTAAAATTATGTAAATTTGCAATTAATAAATTACAAATTAAAAAATTATAATCAATTTATTTTGTATTTATTGAAATATTAAGCTAAAAAATAATACTAAATTTAAAATTTGAATTAATCTGTTATCTGACAAATAGTTATTTATATATGAAATTAGAAAGTGGAAATAGTGCATCAATAATAACTTACAATGGAATAACGCCTAAAATTCACCCCAGTGTTTTTACATGTGAAGGTGTAAGAATAATAGGTAATGTCGAAATTGGAGAAAATTCTTCCGTTTGGTATAATTCAGTTATTAGGGGAGATGTCCATTGGATAAAAATTGGTTATGAAACAAATATACAAGACATGTGTATGCTTCACGTTACAAATAATAAATATCCATTACTAATTGGTAATAAAGTCAGTGTTGCACATTCAGTTACATTGCACGGTTGCACTTTGATGGATAATTGTCTAATAGGAATGGGAGCGTTGGTATTAGATAATTCAACTGTAAGTTCTAATTCTATTGTTGCTGCTGGTACTGTTGTTAAAGAAAATTTTGTTGTACCCCAAGGAGTTTTATTAGCTGGAGTGCCAGGTAAGATTATCAGAGATTTGACTCCTCAAGAATTGGAACGTTGTAGTAATACTTCTCCAAACTATGTAAAATATGTAAAACAATATCGTCAAAATTTAGAAATTCAAAATTAATTTAGAATTAAAATTATCATAAAAAATAAAAATAAATAAATATTATTAAAATTTAAAAAGGATTAGTAAATGTTTAGAAGTATGACAGCGTATAGTAAAGCTGAAAATATAGACAATGGATTAAAAATTTCAGTAGAAATAAAAAGTGTAAATGGTAGAAATTTGGATTTGAATATAAAATCTCCAAAATCAATATCCCATAAAGAACTAAAAATCCGAGAAATTATTAAACAAAATGTTTCAAGAGGAAATTTGAATATTTATATTAATGTTGAAAAAGACAATAGTGTAGCACCATTTTTTATTAATAAAGATATTGCAAAAAACATATATAACAACTTGTCAGATTTAAAGAAAGAATTAAAAATCAAAGAAACTGTTACTTTAACTGAATTAATGGATTTTCAGCAATTTTTTACTTATAAAGAAGAAGAAAATGAAGATGAAAGGATATGGAAATTAACTGAACAAACTTTAAGAAAAGCATTGTTTGATTTCATTGATATGAGAGAAAAAGAAGGTTATAACTTATTGACTGACATCAAAGAACGCAATAAAATAATTTTAGAGATTGTTAAAAAAATTGAAGTAATTGGAGTTGAAAGAATTCCTAATGAAAGAGAAAGATTGAGACAAAAAGTTGCTCAAATATTTGATAATGATGATATTGATGAACAAAGATTGCAATTAGAAATGATTTTGATGGCTGATAAGTTAGACATTTCTGAAGAATGTGTTAGATTATACTCTCACCTTAAACTATTGAATGAATTGTTTGATACTGATAAGCCAGTTGGTCAAAAAATTGGATTTCTATTACAAGAAATAAATAGAGAAACAAATACAATAGGTTCAAAGATAAATGATGCCACAGTTGCTCATTTAGTTGTAGATATGAAAGATGAAATAGAAAGAATAAGAGAACAAATGCTTAATGTGGAATAATTAATATTATATTAAATAATTGATGCCAGATTTTATAGAATTTTTTACAAATTTTGATTATGCAATTAATTTTTTAGAAAGTATCCAATGGTATTGGGTACTTTTGTTTGCATTTTTAGTAACTTTTATTGAAAATATATTCCCTCCATCTCCAAGTGACTTTATTTTAGTTTTTATGGGTAGTTTGGTAGCATTGGGGAACATAGATTTCGTCTCTTTGCTTTTTTTCTCAACTTTAGGTTCCTTTCTAGGATTTTTAGTGATGTTTTATATTGGCAAGTATTTTGGCGATAAAATAGTCAACTCAGATAAAATTAAATTCATAAATAAAGAATCCTTAGCCAAACCTAAATTATGGTTCCAAAAGTATGGGTATTATTTAATTATTGTTAATAGATTTTTGTCAGGTACAAGAGCAGTGATTTCTTTTCTTGCCGGGATGTCAAATTTATCAGTACCCAAAACAATTATACTTTCTACTATAAGTGCTGCACTATGGAATTGTATTTTAATTTACTTAGGTATTAGTTTTTCTAATAATTTAGAATCAATAATAAATTATGTAACTTTATACGGTAAAATTATATTCCCAATATTAATTTTAATAATAATATTTTTTGTATTTAGATATATAATTAGGGTAAACAAATCAAAATAGCTATTTAATGAGTAAAAAAGTAAAATATATAATCCCCCAGAACTTGTTAGATAAAATATGGAAGCCTTTAGAAAATAAAGTAAGTACAAAATTTATCAATGACAATTTAATTGAATTAAGAAAGAATTATTTAAAATTTACAACTGATGAAAAAAAATTAGCTTTTAAGTTGATGCACTTTAACAAAGTTGTTAAATCAAAAGAAGAAGATTTGATGGTAAATATAATTAAAATGTATTTAAAATTAGATGAAAAGAAATAGAAAATGAAATAACAAATAGTAAATTATATTTTTAACTCTAAATCATTACTATCTTTGTCATCATCTTTTTTTATAACATAAACTCCTGATTGAGCAGAGATATTAAGCAATACTCCCATAGCACCAGCGTAAATAATCAATGCTGTACCACCATAAGAAATAAATGGCATAGGCACGCCCGTAGTAGGCAATACGCCAGTATTCACACCTGCATTAACAAAAGCATATATCCCAAAAGTAATTACTATACCAACTGCCAAATAATAGCCAAACTTATCATTTGTATTTTTTGCTATTAATACACCCCTCATAAAAATAATAACAAATAAAATTAACAAACAAATTAAACCTACAAAACCAAATTCTTCACCTATTATCGCAAATATAAAATCACCATAACTTTCTGGCAAAAACATGTGAGATTGTTTAGATTGACCTGCTCCAACTCCAAATATACCACCATTTCCAATTGAAAGTAAAGACTGATTGAGTTGATAAGATACATTTTCAATTTGTGAATTTTCATCACCAAGTCCTAAATAAGCTAAAATTCTATTTCTTCTGTATTCTGCAGTTAAAGCAAAAATTCCTGCACTCACTAAACCTACAAATAACGTTGTTAAAAGATACCTCATTTTTACATTACCAATAAACATCATTGTAACTGAAATAATAAAAATAACTAAAGTATTTGAAAAATTGGGTTGTAATGCAATTAAAACACATATAATACCAGTCCAGATAATAAAAGGGAGGAACCCGACCTCAAATGAGTCCATTTTGCCCTGTTTATTTGCTAATAATTTGGCAAAATGAAAGATCATGGCAAATTTTGCGAATTCTGTCGGCTGGAAAGATATTGGACCCAAGCTTAACCAACGTGAAGCACCTTTGGCGGTACTTCCCATAAATATCACCAAAAATAGCAATATTATTGCAGTGAACAAAATTAAATGTGAATATTTACCAAGACTCTTATAATTAATTTGAGATACAACAAACATAATTACCATACTGACTACTACCATCAGTAAATGGCGATTAAATAGTTTTTCGGCTGACCCAAATTTAATTTCTGCTATTGTTGAACTTGCTGAATATACAAAAGCAACACTAAAAAACATTAGTGTGATTACAGACAATAGTAGGATCCAATCTATGTTTCCTTTTTTCATTATTTTATTATTTATTATTTTATTATAAAGATTTTATAAATTATTGATAATTTTCTTGAATTCTTCCCCACGATGCTCAAAATTTGCAAACATATCAAAACTTTTACAAGCTGGTGAAAATAATACTACGTCATATTCAGAAGCAAAATTTAATGACAACTCAATTGCCTCATTTAAATTTTCAACTTTTGTTACATTAGTAAATGTACTGAAATGATTAAAAATATTATTACTTTCTTCACCAATAGATATAATATGTTTTACCCTTTTTTTGACAATTGGGTTGAGTTCATCATAATTATTATTATCACCTCTGCCACCAGCTATCCAAATAATAGGTCTATCATAACTATTCAAAGCAAACCAAGTAGAATTTACATTAGTTGCTTTTGAATCATTGATAAATTTTATATTATTATAAATAGATACTAATTCTAATCTATGCTCAACGCCTTGAAATGACATTAGAGCATCTCTAATATCTTCATTTTGGATTTCGAATGCTTTTGAGGCTAGAATTGCTGCAAGTGAATTATATATATTATGGACACCCGGTAAACTCAAATTTACTGTGTTCATTAGTTCCTCTATGTTATTTATGCTACTAAATTTATTTAGAAAAGAATCAAAATACAGAACATTGTTAGTAATAATTTCCCCACCATCAACATAACAATTTGTATTTTTATCTTCCAAAGACAACAAACTCACATTAAATCTTAATTCTTCTTTTGGGATAGAATTAAGTTTCCCCATTAATGTAACATCATCTTTATTCAAAATTAGTAAATTATTTTCATTCATATTCAAAGAAATTTTCCACTTAGTATCTAAATAGTGTTGAAAAGTTTTATGATAGGTCAAATGATCGGGTGAAATGTTTAAAAATATCCCAACTTTAGGTGTAAATGAAACTATTCTATCTAATTGATAACTCGATGTTTCTATTATAATTACAGAGTTATCTGCCTCACTATTATTTAATTCGTTTATATCTATCACACAATCTGAAAAAGGAATTCCTATATTACCACAAACATAAATATTTTTTTTTGCATTTTTAAAAATATGTGCAATTAATGAAGTTGTTGTTGTTTTACCGTTAGTTCCAGTTATTGCAATTATGTTGTTTTTGTATTTAAGTTGCTGGTAAGCAAATTCAACTTCACTTATTATTTGTATGTTATTTTCAGAAAGTAATTTTATTGGAAATGATTCTGAATAAATTCCAGGAGAAGTAATTGCAAAATCACAATCTAATATTTTTTCAGTGTGACCACCAAATTCAAATTGTATATTATTTATTTTGTAATACTCAATCTCACTATAATAAGAATTATCATTTGAATATTCACTCACAAAAACATCAAAACCTATAGTTTTTGCTAATTTTGCAGCAGAAAAGCCACTTTTTGAAGAACCTAAAATTGTAACTTTCATAAAATTAAAAATTATTTTAATAAGATATTTATAATTAAATTTAAAAATAAAAATAAAAAAATTATTTATTTTACTTTTTACAAAAATACAATTAAATTATTTGTTAGATTAATCGTTTATAAAATTCTAATTAAATTAAAATGCAAGTTTACGATAATACAGTAAAAAATATACTCATAACAATACTATTTATATTAGTAGTATACTTGTTATATATATTACAAATGATATTTGTTCCTTTATTTATGGCTTTATTAATCGCATTGATGTTTCAGCCTATAATAACTTTTTTATCAAAAATCAAAACTCCAAGTTGGCTTATTTTGCCAACTATTTCTATAATTACTTTAGCAATTGCTTTTGCTATTTATTTCATCATATCTGAAATAATTGATGATTTAATAGTAAATCAAGACTTTATACTTAGAAGATTAAATCTTAAAATGGATTCTTCATTAAGGTGGATAAATAAAATTACTGGAATAAGATTTAATGCAAATAAAGATTTTGATGGTATTTTTAGAATGTTCTCCAAAGAGCATTTTGCAAAATATGCTGGACGTTTTGCTAATTCATTAGGCAGTTTTACGACTTCTTTTGCAACTTTTTCTTTATATTATGTTGTATTATTATCTGGGATGAGTAATTACAAATCTTATATAAGTTATGTTTCTGGAAACGAAGATTCAAAATTATTAGAGAATTTTGAAAAAATACAGAAATCTATTTATTCTTATATGATAATAAAGACTATTCTAAGTTTGTTTATGGCTGTAATTGTATATTTTATTTGTTACTCATTCGAAATCAATTTCCCTTTTTTATGGGCATTTTTGACTTTTTTACTGAATTACATACCATCTGTGGGTTCAATAATTGCAACACTTGCACCAACATTAATGGCGTTTGTACAGTTTGAAGAAACAAATAAAGTTATATTAATTTTACTATCTATTACTATGGTTCATTTTGTAATAGGCAATATACTTGACCCAATTATAATGGGAGATAGATTAAAACTAAATACTCTTACGGTAATATTTAGTTTAGTGTTTTGGGGTTTTTTATGGGGTATACCTGGTATGATTTTGTCTGTCCCAATTATGGTGTTAATAAAATTAATTTTTGAACAAATACCTTCATTACATATTATTGCCAGAATATTAGGTAAAACAATTAAAGTATAGTATGTATTTTTGATTTTTATTGTTTAATTTTTATAAATTAGACAGAATACATTAATTCACAAATTTAATTTATGATTATTTTGAAATGGATATAATAAACAGAGAGCATCAGTCAGTTTTTCAAACATACAAAAGATTAGACATAGAAATTGTCAAAGCTAATGGTGTTAGACTTTATGATAATAAAGGGAATGAATATTTAGATTTTTTAGGTGGAATTGCAGTAAATTTATTGGGACATTCACATCCAAAAGTAATAAATGCAATTATCGAGCAGATAAATAAATATATGCATATTTCTAATTTCTTTTATCAAGAACCCCAAGTAAAATTGGCAGAAATGTTAAAAGATATTACGAATATGGATAAAGTGTTTTTTTGTAATTCTGGAAGTGAGACAACAGAAGGAGCAACGAAATTAGCAAAAAAATGGGGAAGTGTTAATAACAAAAAAGATATTATTTCCTTTACTGGTGGCTTTCATGGGCGTACTTACGGTGCATTATCTCTTATGAATAAGCCACTTTATATGGAAGGTATGGGTCCGTACTTAGGTGACAGAAAAATATTAGAATTTAATAGTATAAAGAGTTTGGAAAATGGTATTGATGAAAATACTGCTGCAGTATTCTTAGAATTTATGCAAGGTGAAGGTGGTTTAAAAGTTGTTTCCAATGAATTTGTAGAAAAATTAAAAGAATTAAAGAAAAAATATGGATTTTTATTAATTGCTGACGAAGTACAAACAGGTGTTGGTAGAACAGGTAAGTTCTCTTTTTATGAATATTTTGATATTGAGCCAGAAATTATTACAATTGCAAAGGGAATTGGTGGTGGATTGCCACTTGGTGTAATATTAGCCAAAGATAATATTGCAAATTTATGGACTTTCGGACAGCATGGTACTACTTTTGGTGGAAATTCAGTATCTTGCGTAGCAGGATTAGTTGTTTTAGAAGAATTAATGAATAATAATTTAATGGAACATATAAATTTAGTTTCAAGTTATTTAAATTCTAAGTTGAATTACTTATTAAATAAATTTCCAAATGTTGTGAATGAAGTTAGAGGTGTTGGATTAATGACAGGCTTAGAATTAAAAATGGAAGCCAGACCAATAGTAGATAAACTTTTAGAAATGAAAGTAGTTACAAATGCTACTTCAGTAAATGTATTAAGGTTAGTACCACCTTATATTATTACAAATGATGATATTGATGAGTTTATAAGTAAATTAGAAATAGTATTAACTGATTTTAATTTATCTTTATAAATATTACATTTTTTTTTATATTTCTCTTTGGAAAGATGCAAGAGTGGTTGAATTGGCACGCCTGGAAAGCGTGTGAACCTGTCAAAGGGTTCCGAGGGTTCGAATCCCTCTCTTTCTACAATTTTGGTTTTTAACACGATTGTTAATATTCAACGTTTTTAATATATTTATGTCGATAAATTAGGCATTATATTTGTTTTGTAAAAAGTATGAAAAGAAGAAATTTTATATATTCCGTGGGTTCTGTAAGTTCACTACTATTAGTTGGAAATAAACTAGTTGGTAAAGAATTAGAACAAAATCATACATTGTTAGCTAATAATAGTGATATAAGTAATAGAGTTGGAAATAATTTAAATGAATATCCAGAGAAATTACCCTTTATCAAAAACTCAAATGAGTTAATTAAGCCTAAAGCTTTAAAAAGGGGTGATACTATTGCTATTACTGCTCCTGCAAGTCCTACTAATATTGGCGAAATTTCAAATACTATAAAACTCTTTAAGAATATGGGATTTAACGTGATTATTGGTGATACAATCAAAAACCAAAATCTAAATTTCCGTTACTTGTCAGATGATGATAACATAAGAGCAGCTGAATTTATGGATTTTATCAAAAATAAAGATGTTAATGCAATTATCTGTGGACGTGGTGGATATGGAGTTATGAGGACTTTTCCATATTTAGATTTTAATGAAATCAAAAATAATCCAAAAATCATTGTTGGGTTTAGTGATATTACTGCACTTCTTAATGCTATTAATAAAAAATCAAATTTAGTTTGTTTTCACGGACCTGTTGCTACAAGTAAGTTTGATTCATTTACTTTAGCGAACTTTACAAAAGTGTTGTTTGATGAGCAACAATTTACTAAAATTGAAAATGTATTTCCTGAGATGATAAATATTAATGAGGGTTATGCACAAGGTGAAATTACTGGTGGTAATTTAAAGATGATTATTAGTACGCTTGGTACCCCTTATGAAATTGATATTTCAAATAAAATATTATTTTTAGAGGAAGTAAATGAACATCCTTATGAAATTGATAGAATGCTTACCCAATTGATGCTAACAAATAAATTAAATACTGTAAAAGCAATCGTTTTTGGCAAGTTTGAAAATGCAAATAAAAGAATGCCTTTCCATCCTTATGCTTCTTTTACCATTATTGAAGTTATTGAACAACTATTAAAACCATTCAACATACCTATAGTTTATAATTTACCTTTTGGTCATACTGATTTAATGCTTACACTACCTTTTGGTGTTAAATGTGAATTAAATACCAACAAAAAGTCATTATCAATTATTGAATCTGCAGTTAGTATCTCTTAAAAATCATAAATAATTATTATTTTTTTAATAAAAAATTCAATTAAATATTAACAAATTTAAAATTATAATTTTTTGTTTGTAATTTCCCAATTAAATCTATAAATAATTATAAAATTATAACAAAATTGTAACAAAATTGTATAAATCTTGTTATTGCTTATATATTATCATTATTTTAAAAAATAATAACTTAAATAATCTAAAAATAAAATTTAATTTAAATTAAGGCTGAATTATGCATAAATTATTACTACTATTTGTTTTTTTCGCTTCTAATATAGCTGGTCATTCACAATCATTGAATTTAACAGAAATCAATGCTACAAAATTTCCAAAAGTTCAGGTAGGATTTTCTCCACTCAATGAATTTGGAGATGCACTACAAAATATTAACAAAAGTGAAATAAGAGTAGTTGAAAACGGAATTGATCTGACAAGCACGATTGAATTAGAATGTAAGGGTGGAAATGAGCCTCAAGAATTGAATGTAATTTTGGTTGTGGATGCTAGTGGTTCTATGGATAACAAAGAAGATAAAACAAAATTAAGAAGATTTGATTGGGTTGAAAAAGCTGTAAAAATATTTATAGATAATTTTGCATTTTACAAAAGGTCTCAAGTAAGCATTATTACTTTTGGGGGTAATAGTTCAATAAGATGTCCATTTACTCAAGATAGTACAGAATTAATGGATTCACTCAAAAAAAGTATTTTAGCTGGACCTACAAATTATAATACTCCAATGATTGGAGAAAACAATTCAGTTGTTACTTTATATAATGGTTTGTCTGCTGCTTATAAAAGTGAAATGAAGACTGTTGTTATATTTTTGACAGATGGTGCACCTACTGAGTTTCCAGTAAAACAAATTGAAATTGGAAACAAAATGAATGAATTAGCTATTCAAGTTTATAGTATTACATTATTAACCGAATTACATGCTTCTTTAGAATATATTTCACAAGTTACTGGCGGAAGAGCTACAAGAGTAGATACTGAAAAAGACTTAATTGATATTTATAAAATTATTGCCTCAGAAATTCAAAATAAAACCTTTTGTATTTTGAAATGGACTTCTCCTTATGGATGTGATCCAACTTCTTTTGAAAGAGAAGTTAAAATTACTTTTACACGAAATGGGTCTAATAATACAAAAAAATATATCGCACCCGAAACAAGTTTGGCGCTCACAACATTCTCTGATGAAGTAGTTTCATTTGGGAATCCATCGGTTGACTTTTCTACTAATAGAAGTTTTTCCTTTTCAGCAGATAGAGGAAGTATGCGCATTACCAACTTTAAATTTTCACCAATTAACACATATTTTGTAATCCAATCTATTAAAGTAAAAGGTCTTGATGTAACTATTCCTTTTACCCTTACAGAAGGCGATACAGCTTTTGTAGAAATGGAATTTACACAAAAGGATAAAATTGAATATAGATTTGCGAATTTTATTATTGAATCAACACCTTGTGAAAGAACTTTACCAATTTATGGAGGTGTTTCTGATGTTATTTTACTTACTCCTAATTCTGGATTCTTTAAAAATTGTGAAGATATAATAATAAAATGGGCTGGAGTTGATAAAGAAACACCAGTTGATATTTATTATTCTACTAATGATGGAAGTACTTGGGTTTTACTAACGAAAGATGCAACTGGTCTTAGTTTTATTTGGGAAAGTTCAAAGTTCCCAACTACAGGAAATAAGTTTAGAATTAGACTTGATGTACTTCCAATTTCGTTTTACCAATTTGCTCGTAGTTTTGGTAATTCAGAAGAAAATTATGCTAGAAGCTTAGCTATAACTAATGATAATCTAAATTTGTATTTTACTGGATATTATAGAGGAAGCATTCAATTTGACAATTCACTATTCACCTCAAAGGGTGCAGAAGATTTATATGTTGTAAAAACAGATAACGTTGGTAATGTTCTGTGGGCTAAATCTGCTGGTGGTAGTGCTAGAGATACAGCTACAGGTGTGGCAGTTGATGATTTAGGGAATGCTTATGTTGTCGGCACTATTAAAAATAAAGATGTACAATTTGGAGCTGCGGCACCAGTTATTGAATATGATGATTTGAATGTTTTCTTTGTTGCAAAATACGACTCAAAAGGATTTAATGCTCCTATGGTGTATACTTTAGGTGCCAAATCAGGATATACAGCTTTTGCTGCAGAGGGTGTTAAAATCAAAGTAACTGGAACAGGAAATAATACTAGAATTATTGCAACTGGTAATTATACAAGCAGACTTCAGTTTGCAGAAGGATTTAATAATTTTGTATTACCACCAAATCAAACTCAATTTAAAGCGGAATTTGATAAGGACTTAAAATTACTAACTTTATTGGGTGCTCCAATAGGCAATGCTGAACTTGCTACATTTCAAAAAGATACTGTATTTAGCTCAGATAACGAATTAAGATATACAGTAGGGAGTTATACCAATACTAAAGACTACCCACCATTTAAACTAACAAGTAAAGGCGCTAATGATATTTATTTAACTAAATTTGGAAAGAACAAAGCAAGTAGTGATATTTCAAATAATGCTTTTACAATTGAAGCACCTACTTTGAAATTTGAAGTTGCAAATGTTGACTTCGGTACTCAAAGATTTGGTCAAGCAGATAGTAAAATATTTTTTGCCACGCTTACTAACATAACTAATAATCCTATCAAAATAACTAATACTTATTTTGCAACAGGAAATAACACTGACTTTGTAATCAGTAATATTCCAAATCAAATAAATGGATTACAAACTGTTGATATTGAATTAACATTCAAACCTTCAGCTGTTGGAAATAGAACTACGAAATTATTTATAGAAGCAGAATGTGCTAATACAATTGAATTAATAATAAATGGTAATGCCAATTGTAACACTCAAGGTATTGACCTTGTTAATTTGGGTTCGTCAAATTTAAATATTCCGAAAAATCAAATTGTAAATTCCATTTTTACTAATCCTAATGATGGTAATCTTATTATTAGTCCAATTATATTAAATGACCCTAATAATGAGTTTGAAATATTGACTATTAATGGCAATACCTATAATCAAAATGCTAAATTGACAGTTGTAGGGTTAGAAGTAATAGATATAGAAATTGAATTTACGGCAAAATCAGGGGGTTTGAGAACTGCTAATTTAGATTTTAGAGTAGAAAATGGCTGTAACAATTTTGTTTCTAAATTACAAGGGAATGGAATTGATGCAGATGTTTTTGGTGATGCAATATTATTTAATAAAAAAAGAATTAAAACTAGTAATAAAGAGATCATTAAATTAAAAAATAATGGTTCTTTATTAAATAAAATTGTTAGTTTGGAATTAGAAGATAAAACTAATTATGAACTTGTAAACTTACCTTCTTTACCAATTGATATAACTTCAAATGGTGAAATTGAAATTGAATTATTATTCAAACCAATTACTGAAGTTACTTATGATACAAGATTAAAATTTAATCTTGAAGGTAATAGCAATGATTTTTACGTTGATATTCAAGGTATTGGAGTAAATCCTCAATTAGTAATGTCTTTCGAATGTCCTGCAAGTCCCCCTAAAGAAAATGTTGAAGAAAATATGAACTTAATTTTGAACAACAATAGTATACTTGAAAATACTAATATTACAAGTTTAAGATTATCGGGTACTGATTATGTTTTTACAGAAACTGGCAATAAAATTTTAAATAATATACCTGTTGTTCCTTTTGGTGGAATTAATAATTCTATTAAAATCCCAATTAAATTTTTACCTACAGGTCCTGGAGTTAGAATTGTAGTTGTTTTTGCTAATGCAGATATATCAGAAGGTAATTCTATTGATGAAAAATATCCATCAACTATCAGTATTAATACCGATACTATAGGATGTAGTGCAAGGTCTGCTGGTGGTGTAGAAATTGTTGATTTTGAAAATGTTTTATATTGTGATACAAGAGAAATTATTATTAATATTCCTATAAATGAAAATACGGAAGATTTGATAATTGATACATCATCACCAATTTTATTTACTGGAAATGATGCAATTAATTTTACTCATAATATTGATAATAGCTTTACTTCTATAAAAATTGGTGAAACCAGACAATTTAAAATTAGTTTCAAACCTACTGAAAATAGAGTTTATAATACTACTCTGACTTTACCGAATAATCTTGGGCAAAATATAACATTTAATATTACTGGTAGTGGAGTATTTATAAGATTATATTCTTCTGATAAAACTGATGTAACAGTTACACCTGGTAATGAAATCATTAACACACTTTTTGTAAGTGCAGAGATACCTAAATTAGCAAAAAATCCTATAACAGAATTAAAAGTTAAAATGTATTTTGATGCCAAAATGGTATATTTTCCAATTGATAAATTGACAAATGAAATTAAAAAAGTAAATTCAATATTAACTAACTGGACTTGGAATACACCAAAATTAATAGCAGAAGGTGTGTTAGAAATTACAGGTACAGGTATATTGAATACTCCTTTTAACTCTAATTTATTTACAATTGATTATCAAATTTATCTTGGTGATAGCCAAGTGTCTGAAATAAAATTTGCATCTAACGTTAATGAATGTGAGAATGGTGATTATTTTGGTACCAAAGTTACTTTAGGTGGTGTTTGTTTCTTGAATGGTAGATTAGTTGACTTTAAATCTGCTTATAGTTTTAATTTAAAAGACATTGCTCCAAATCCTACTTTTAATGATATAAATATAAATTTCAGTATAGCATTTGAAACAAATACAAAAATTGAAGTGATAAATTATATGGGTGAAATTGTTAGCATTCCTTTAGATCAAATTGTTAAACCAGGTGCTTATGAATTGATATTACCAGTTAATGAATATTCAAACGGATTGTATTTAATTAGAATTAAGTCTGGTCCATACTTGGAGACCAAAACTTTTATAATAAATAAATAAAAGTAATATTAAAATATAAAAATAATTGAAGATAAATAAAAAAGAGTGGTATCATTGATACCACTCTTTTTTGTAGTTTAAAATATTATTTATTATTTTTAACAAAAAAACGACTAATCTAATTCTTAAACAGGAATAGTTTCTAACACTTCATTTTTGGAGATAACTACTTCTCTATCATTTTCGATTTCTGTGCTTGTTAATATTTCAATATGGTAATGTGAGTTTGGTATTAAATCCCCAGCTTTTTCTGCCCACTCTATCAATTTAATAGTCTTGCCCGAAAACAAACAATCAGTCAATCCAATTTCCAACAACTCTTCATTTTTCTGTATTCTATACAAATCAATATGATATATTATAATTTCTTCATCATCTTTTACACCAGTATAATGATTAAAGATTGTAAAAGTCGGACTCGTTACAATTTCATTCACTTCAAAATAATCACAAATACCTTTTATAAACTCTGTTTTACCTGACCCTAAGTCTCCATAAAAAGCAACTATATCACCAGCTTTTAAAATTTTAGCAAAATCAAAACCTAACCTAATTGTATCTTCTTCGTCGTGCGAAGCATAAAACTCTTTATTCATCTTTTCTTCAAATTAATAAAACACTAGTAACAAATTTAAAACTTTTATATCGAAAAAAGAAATATTACAACAAAATAATAGAATTAATTAAATTGTTGACCACCTGAAATCTTAAACATTATATTCTTGGAGTAAGCTTAATTACTGGTACAACCATTTCTTCTAATGATATCCCTCCGTGCTGGAAACTATCTTTATATTTATTTAAATAATAATGATAATCAGTGGGATAAACAAAATAACTTTCTTCTTTAGCAATAATATTATTTACACTCATACCATCTTTGGGAATTTTAATATCTTCCAAATTTTTTATATGCATTGCTTGTTTAGCATCAGTTTTTACATTTTTGCCAAATTTATATCTCAAGGACGTAGTAGTATCTTTATCACCCAAAACTTTCACACCTTTCATACATCTTACAGAACCATGGTCAGTAGTTATTACAACTTTAGCGTTAGGGATTTTGGCAATTGTTTTAAGCATACCATATAAACTTGAGTGCATAAACCACGATTTTGTTAATGATCTATAAGCAGACTCTTCTGGTGCAATTTCTTTTAGAATCGCATAATCAGAACGAGAATGTGCTATCATATCCAAAGCATTAACAACAATTGCAGTCAATTCTGAGTTAGCATATTGTCCGATATCTTTTTCTACTTTTTTACCAAAATCTGTATCGAATATCTTTATAAAATTCGGTTTGTTTTTAAGATTAATTCTTTTTCTCGTTACCCAAGATTCAAGTAGTTCTCTTTCATATTTATTTTGTGAATGTTCTTCACTATTATTTTCAACATTCCAAAATTGAGGAAAATATTTTTTAATATCAATTGGATATAAGCCAGCAAAAATTGCATTACGACAGTAGGGCGTGGCAGTCGGTAAAATAGAACAATAAAAGTCAGTATCAAAGGAATATATATTTTTCAAAATATCTTCCATTACTAACCATTGATCATACCTTAGACAATCAATGACAAAGAAAAATGTTGGACCTTCTTTTGCTAACTCAGGTGCTAACCATTTATCTTGAACATTAGGAGAAAATAATGGAATATCATTAACTTGATTATTCGTCAAATTATTTTTGTTTTTTCCATTTTGAGAATTTGTGAGATTTAAATCATTATCAGTATTAATCCAATCAATATAATTTTTTTCAATAAAATTAGAAAATTCTACATTTGCTTCTTTAAATTGACTATTTAGAGTGTCCTTTAAGCCCTTGTCATTAATCTTATCCAGTTCAATGGACCATTTTACTAAATTTTTATATATACTAACCCATTCAATCCAATTGGGTTTATTAAAAATCTTTTGTGAAGTTTCAGAAAAGCTTTTCATATAATTTTGTGTAAAAATCTCAATTTCTATTCTTTCAACTTCAATAAATTTTTTACAGGCTAATAATATTTGGGCAGGATTTACTGGCTTAGTTAAATAATCATCAATTTTTTTTCCAATGGCTTCTTCCATAAGACTTTCTGCTTCATTTTTAGTAACCATAACAACTTTGGTACCTGGGTCTAAATCTTTTAATTTTGGCAAGGTTTCCAAACCAGATATACCAACCATCATTTCATCTAGGAAAATTAAGTCGAAATGTTCTTTGGAGACAATTTCAATTGCATCTTCACCATTTGATGCGGTTTGGACATAATATCCACGGTTTTTAAGTAGTATTATGTGAGGTTTAAGTAATTCTATCTCGTCGTCAATCCAAAGAATTTTACCTCTAACAGTTTCATTATTTATAGATTTATTTAACATTAATTAATTCCAATAAAATTATAAAAATATCCAAATTGTAAATATAAATCAATAAATATTCCTCCGAAATGTTAAAATATTGTATAATGACTTTAAACGTTACTAACGATAATCCTTAAATTAAATTATAATACTTTAATTATACTATTTGTGTTTGTTATTTTAAAAATAATTGAATTGCAAAATATTCAAAAATTAAATATTATATATTACTATTTAAAAATAACTTAAAATTAAAAAAAAATAAAAACTTCTGATTTTACTGGTTTTTAATGTATAAATCATTAAATTTGAATAATATTTTTACGAGTTTTTAAATTATATTTTTTATGGGTATGTAAATGAATAGAATTCATAATTTTAGTGCAGGTCCTGGAGTATTACCAATAGATGTTTTAAACTCTACAAAAAATGCTGTTGTTGACTTTAATAATTTAGGTATGTCTGTGATGGAAATGAGTCATAGGTCAAAAGAAATAGTTGAAGTTTTTGATGTTGCAAAAAGTAATTGTTTGAAATTAATGAATTTGGATAAAAACGATTATACTGTTCTTTTTTTAGGTGGTGGAGCAAGTTTGCAATTTGCAATGGTACCTTATAATTTCTTAAAAAATGAATCTGATTATATTAATACTGGCGAATGGTCGAGAAAAGCAATTAAAGAATCAAAATTCATTGGAGAAACAAATGTAATAGCAAGTTCAGAAGATAGTAATTATAATTTTATACCCAAAGATTATAATGTCAATTCTAACTCTGATTATTTACATTATACTTCTAATAATACAATCTTTGGTACTAGATTTTTCGAAATACCTGATTCAAAAAATATCCCTTTGATTTGCGATATGTCTTCTGATATATTTAGTAGAAAATTGGACTTCTCTAAATTTGATTTAATCTATGCCGGCGCTCAAAAAAATATGGGTCCTGCTGGAGCTACATTAGTTGTAATTAAAAATTCATATTTAGAAACAGCAAATGAAACTGGGTTAAGTATGTTGTTATACAAAACTCACTCAAAAGCTGATTCAATGTATAATACGCCTCCTGTATTACCTGTATATGTTATCGGTGAAACACTAAAATGGATTGAAAATATTGGTGGATTAGAAGAAATTGAAAATTTGAATAATAAAAAATCAAATTTACTATACAATGCTATAGATTCAAAAGTTGGATTTTACAAAGGTTCTGTAATTGATAAGATAGATAGATCCATCATGAATATTACTTGGAATTTACCAACCGAAGAATTAGAAGAAAAATTTATGAAAGAAGCAACAAAAAGTAATTTATCTGGATTAAAAGGACACAGATCAATTGGTGGAATTAGAGCTTCTATTTATAATGCTTGCCCAATGGAATCTGTCGAAGCATTAGTTGAATTTATGGAAAATTTCTATAGTAATAATAAGTAAAACAAATTCTGTAATAACTTTTAAGACTGTCTATTAGGACAGTCTTTTTTTTGACTTTTTAAAATATATTTTATATTAATTTAGAGGATATGTAATTTCAACAATTAATTTTTCATATTTAGATTATTTAGTTTTAGCATTTTATTTTTTTGCTATTATTTTAATTGGTTTTTATACTAATTTAAAAAGCAAAAAAAACGATCTTAAAAGTAAAAACAATACTGAATTAGATGATGAAAAAAGTGATTATTACATTTTAGCAGGTAGAAAATTAACAATACCTCTATTTGTTGCAACACTTGTCTCCACTTGGTATGGTTCAATATTAGGTGTTGGGGAATATGTTTTTAGTTCGGGTGTTTTAGCTTGGATATCACTTGGCTTACCTTATTATATTACTGCTTTAATTTATGCTTTTTTTATAACAAAAAAAATTAGGAATTTGAATGTAACATCAATTCCTCATCAATTTGAATTAAAATATGGCGAAAATGCCTCAATATTATCTGCGATTTTTGTTTTAATTAGTACAATACCTGCAAGTTATTTATTGATGTTAAGCTATTTGATACAATTATTATTTGGTTTTAGTAGTATATACTCATTATTTTTAGTTGCAATTATATCGTTATTTTTTGTTTATAAAGGTGGTTTCTTAACAGATATAAATTTGAATATATTTCAATTTATATTAATGTTTGCAGGATTTATTTGTTTACTTTATTTCGCATATACAAAAATAGGGGATTTTGATTATTTGATTTCAAACTTACCTGATTCGCATAAAGAAATCAATTTTTCGAATAATTTACAGACAATAATTGTATGGATACTTATTTCATTTCAAACCTTTATTGACCCAAGTTTTCATCAAAGGACTTCAGCTACTAAAAACTACAAGATTGCTCAAAAAGGAATAATAATATCTGTTATATTCTGGATTATATTTGATTTTTTAACTTTAACAACAGGGCTTTATTCTTACATTTTGGTTCAAAATAATAATTTAAGTATTCTGCCACTTAATTCTTTCCCAATATTAGCAGACAATATATTACCTGTAATATTTAAAGGTTTATTTTTTGTAAGTTTGTTTGCTACAATTATGTCTACTTTTGAAAGTTACTCACTAATCTCTGCTTATACATTAGGAAAAGATATTTTACATAAATTAAATCTTAAATTTAAAATATACAAAATTGATCAAATAAAATTAATTAAATTAAGTTTTATAATAAACTCAGTTTTTTCAATTATTTTAGCATACTTTATTCCCTCAGTAATAGATTTAATTTACAATTTATCAAGTCTTGTTTTACCAAGTTTATTATTGCCAATGTTATTTACTTTTTCAAAAAAGTATAACTTCAAAGATAATATCATAAAATTAATATTTTTACCATTTTTAAGCTCATTTATAATTTTTGTAGATAAATATTTTCATATATTAAATTTGAATATAGAAGCTATGATTATTGGAATGTTAACATCTGTAATATTATTTGGATACTATATTATTTTATATCATACAAATTCAAAAAAACAGGTTGCAAACTAAATTACAACCTGAATAAATCTTAAAAATATTTTAAAAAATCTCTTTTGAATTACTTGAGGAATTAAGCAATAGTTACCCCATCACATAAATAAACATCTTGAATTGTATTTAAAATTTCCACACCTTCATTCATTGGCTTTTGAAATGCTTTTCTACCAGAAATCAAACCCATTCCACCAGCTCTTTTGTTAATTACAGCAGTCTCAATGGCTTCAGATAAATCATTATTTCCAGATGCTCCACCAGAATTGATTAATCCGATTTTCCCCATATAACAATTAGCAATTTGATAGCGTGTCAAATCAATTGGATGATCAGAAGTTAATTCAGTATAAACTTTATTATCTATTTTACCATAACTTGAGTTATTCATATTTAGTGCAGTAAAACCACCATTATTTGTTGGTAATTTTTGTTTAATTATATCTGCTTGAATTGTAACACCAAGATGATTAGCTTGACCAGTCAAATCAGTGGAAGTATGGTAATCTTTATCTTTTTTGAATTCATTATTTCTCAAATAACACCACAAAATAGTAGCCATTCCTAATTCGTGAGCCAAGGCAAAAGCTTCACTTACTTCTTGTATTTGTCTTCCACTCTCATCAGAACCAAAATAAATTGTAGCCCCAATAGCAGCAGCACCCATATTATAAGCATCTTCAATTTGACCAAACATAATTTGGTCAAATTTATTAGGGTAAGTCATTAATTCATTGTGATTTATTTTTACTATAAATGGTATTTTATGAGCATATTTACGGGATACTATTCCTAATACTCCAAAAGTTGAAGCAACGGCATTACAACCACCTTCAATTGCTAATTTTACTATATTTTCAGCATCAAAATAAATTGGATTTTTTGCAAATGATGCACCAGCAGAGTGCTCAATTCCTTGATCCACAGGTAATATTGATAAATATCCAGTATCTTTTAATCTTCCGTGATTATAAATTCTTTCTAAATTTACCAATACTTTATTACTTCTATTTGAATTAATAAATACATTATCCAAGTAATTCGGATTAGGTAAGGTCAGAAGTTCTTTACTTATTTTCGGATTATTAAAATTTAATAAGTAGTCTGAGTTATTGCCAAGTGCGTTTACTATTTTTTGAAACATATTTAAACCATTATTATACTATTAATTTCTATTTCTTTATATTTAAATAGATATTTTGATTATTTACAAATTTAGTAAAATTATTTAAAAAACAAATTTATTTTATATTGTTTTAACTATTATTAATAAAATTAACTTAAAATCATTAAAAAAATATAGTGATTAAATTAGTTATATTCTATTTCTTTTATTAAGATAGTCTTTCATTGCTTTATCAAATGGTGTCGATGTTGTAATTAATGAATAATTAATTTTTGATTCTCTACAACCTTTTTCGATTTTATTGGTAAATTCTTTTAATAATTTTTGATATTCTTTTTTAATTTGAATTGGTTCTGTTACAATATCTTCTTGTGTTTCCAAATCAATAAAATTAGATTTAAATCCAAATTCAAAATCTAATTCTCTTGGGTCTAATAGTTGAATTACTAAAACTTCGTGATTATTATGTCTGAAATGTTTCAAAGCACTTATAACATCATCTGGATTATCAAAAAAATCTGAAATTACAATTACCAAAGACCTATTTTTAATTTTATCTGCTAATAAATGCAAAGATTTTGCAGTACCTGTCAAATCACTTGGCTGTGTTGTTTCTAATGTCTTTAGTAGTTCAGAAAGGTAAGACATTTTAGATTTTGGAGGTAAATATTTGTGAATTTCAGTATTATAAAGAGCCAGACCTGCTGCGTCTCTTTGCTTCATCATTAAATATATTAATGCTGCACCAAGATAAGAAGCGTACTCAAACTTAGAAATATTACCTTCCGAAGCAAACTTCATCGAAGCACTTGAATCAATTGCAACAATACTTCTTAGGTTAGTTTCTTCTTCAAATTGCTTTACATAAAATCGATTAGAACGTCCGTAAACTTTCCAGTCAATATGTCTTACTTCATCTCCAGGTCTATATTGTCTATGCTCTGCAAATTCAATACTAAATCCATGAAATGGTGATTTGTGTAAACCAGTGATAAATCCTTCAACTACTAACTTTGCTTTTAATTCAATGTTACTTAGACTTGAAATAGTTTCGGGAGTTAAGTATTTGCGATAATCTTTATTTGCAATTTCCATAATTTCAAAACGATTTTCGATACATTAAATTATAAAATTATATATTTAATTTTACTAAAATTATTAATCTTCAATTTATCTAAACAAAGGGCTGCTTTGTTTTTCTAATTGTAAATCTTTTAATTGTGACGCTTTAATTCCAAATCTTAAATAAAACCCTTGATTTAAACCTATAGGATACCATCTTGCAGACAAACTCCAACAATGTAAGTCTTTGGTAATATTAAAAGTAGTATTATTGAAATTTTTGTTTACGACATCATAAATTGCATTAAAATTTACATTCCAAGACTTTGTTAATTGAAATGATGCATCGGTATTTACAGATAGATTTTTAGTTGATCTAAAAACTGCTAATTTACTATAAGAATAATTTAACCCTATATTTACATTCCAAGGTAAATTTAAACTCTCATAACCATAACTATGATCACCAAATAAATCGTGCACCTCTTCATTTTCTCTAATAGAAAATCTATCACCAATATTTAGACTATCGCTATTATTTTGTAAGTCATTAGATAAACTACTACTATTATTATTTCCGCTATTACTACTATTATTAGTACCAAACCCATTTGAATTGAAGTCGGTAGATAAACTTATCGAAAATGAATTTAGCCTACCAAAGCTTTGGTTATTAAATACAGCTAACTTTTGTAATCTTCGAAATACAAATTCTCTTCTCAAAGAGTCATATTCTTCGTTATAACCCATAATATCAATATTAGCATTACCTTGTAATTTTAAAAATTCCAATGCTGGAGTTCTAAAACTAATATTGAGTGTGGATAATTTATTAGAATCTAAAGCAAAATTATAACCACCATTAAAATCCAGTTGTAATATCTCTAAATTTTTATCGGGAAGTGTATCATTTTGTTTTATTTTAATTTCAAATTTATTTCTAAGACTAAATCCCAAATTCATAATTTCAGTAATTGGAGAATGACTTCCTCCTTCTTTTTCAAATCTACTATACGTAATTACTCTATTACTTGTATCCGTATATTTTCCATAAAAGTTTTCATTATCTGAATAATTAGGAGAATATGAAAGACTTATAACGGGCTCAGCTGTATGTCTAAAAGCTTTAATACCAAGATTTTCTGGTTTGATAAACCCAAATAACGGGTTATTTGCATCTATTATACCAAATATTCTAGTTTGTAGGTTTAAAGAAAAACTTGTCCAATATTCTGTAAAAACTCCATTTTCATAATTTTCTACAATTTGATTATTAGCATCTGTTTGCCTGTCTAATTTCCTAAAAAAGTTATTTGCATTTATATTAATTGATGGCACTATATTCAATACATTCCATAGCTTAGGAAAATTATAAGAAATGTTTGGCGTGTGAGAAATATATTTAGTTTCAATTATATTTTTTGTTGTATCAAAAGTTGTAAAATCATCAACAGTATTACTTCTTATATTTATTACTTTATTATTATTATAATTTAGACTTGACCTCATAGAAAAATTAAGGTCATTATCCATGATTCTTGCCATTTTGATATTTGGTATATTATAAGTAATTGGAAAGGATTGTCTATATTCATCAGTAATAATATTTTGCTCACGATTGTATGAAACTGATAATGAAGTTTGATTATCAAAATTTAAAAAATAAGAAGCATTAGAAGTTATATTTTGCGAGATTCTATCCCTAAGATTTGTAGAAGTATTTCTATTATAATCAGATGATGAAAGATTTAAATTGATATTTAATTTTTCTTGTGGATTGATAGTCTGGTCGTGCGCCATAGTAAACCTCCAAACTTTGTTGTAGTCATTATCAGGATTAAATCTTGTATAACCATACTCTAAATTAGCATTACCAGAATAGTTATCTTTTAAATTCCATCTGTGATTATTTTTTAATACATATCCACCCTTTGTATAGATATTACTTGTAATTTGCATGTCATAATAATCAGATGCTGCCCAATAAAAACCAAAATTTTCAAAAACTATACCCCTATCTTTAGAAAAGAAAAATGAAGGCACAATTAAGCCTGACCTTCTTCCAGATTGTGTTGGGAAAAATAAACCAAAAGGTAATGCAAAAATAGGGAAGTCTTCAACATAAAATATAAGTGGATCTAAGAATATCCTATCATTTGCCACCATTTTCATTTGATTAGAACCAAAATAATAGTGTGGGTCAGGGTCAGAACAAGTTGTATAATATCCATTTGAGATAAAAAAATCAGTTTCATTTATTCTTTTTATTTTTTCTCCAAAATAATATCCTTCTCCTAATTCAGTTTCGCCTTTGCTTATCAATCCCTTATTTGTTTTATAATTATACTTGATTTCTGCTCCAGCATATTCTTCACCACTTTCAGAAAATTTTGGTATTCCTATATATTTTTTAGAAGTTGAATCATATTTGGGAAAAGCTAAGAATATATTATCATTAAAATTTACATCAACATTTTCAGAATTCAGATTTCTATTTTGATATTTTATTTCTACATCTCCCCTTAGTTTCATATTTTTTGATTTAAAACTATAAATCACAGTATCTTTTGATTTATAACTTAATATTGTATCTAAATTACTTTTTGGTGATTGAATAAATATTGAATCTTTTAATGTACTATCTATTTTAATTTTGGATAATGAATCCAAAGGAGTAAAATCTAAAGATAAAGAATCTAAATTATTTTCAATATTCTTGAAGTTTAAATTTTTTGAAAATAAAGGATTTGTTTGGAATTGAATAGTAAATAAAATAAATACAAATATTGCCACAAAAATTTTAAAAATTATGGCATTTTTAATATATTTATTTAAAAAATATATTTTGGGTTTGTGAATATTTAAAATAATATTTTGGATTTTTTTATGAACATATTTGATAATAATTATATTAAATTAATTACTAAAATAAATATTAATCTAACTTATTAATAACGATTATTATTAATATATAATTGTATTATCAAATATAATTAATTTAGTTTTAGATATTATTTAATAATGTCTAAATTTATCAATTTAGCATTTTTAGAATAATTGATTTTGTAATCAGTTGGAAGTGTTGGATTAATTTCAATATTATTAATCTCAAATTGAATTATACTATTTTCTTGTGGAATTTCAATTTTAAGTTTATGAGCAAAATCCATATCATTAATATTTTTGTAATCATCAAAATAAACATTGAGCTTTGTTGACCCATCCATTCCTTTATTCTGATATTGTTTTAATAGTAAAGAATTTTTATCATTAACAATAAATTCTAAACCCCTTTTATTTTCAATCCTTTTTAATAAGTTGTCTCCATTTGTATTTGTAGAATTAAATCTGAATCCTCCTAAACCACCTGGAATCTCAGAAATTAATATATTTAACAAATCATCAAATCCTAAATATATTTTTGTGGCTTTAAATATATTTTCTTGAGTTGGTTTGCCATAATAAACTATATTCTGTAATAAAGAATAAATAATTGCTGTATCTTTGGTAGAGTAAGATTTGACTACCGTAATTCCAAAAGGTCCATTAATAGTAGCAGTTAGAGTATCTTTCGTATAAAAAGAAAAATCACAATTTGCTTCTAAATTATTTTCAGGTGATTGTATAGAAATATCTGCATTAATTGATAATGTTTTAAATTCTTTTAATTTGATTGGAACTTCTAAATCCTGATTTTGATTTTGAGTTGTTGTATTAGAGCATGAATTAAAAAACATGCCTAAAAGAATGAATACAAATATTTTTAAAAATGTGGTTAAATATATTTTTCTAATTTTTATATTTATAAATTTAAATATATAGTTGAAACTTGTAACTTGATTTATAATTAATTTATTCATAATTATTTTTTATTTTTGACTTATTTATTAATTTTTTTATCAAAAATAACAAAGTTTAATTGAAATATAGTTAAATTTGCTATATATTATCAACAATTTATAAAATAAATTAATTAAATTTATATGATATACGTAACAAAAAATATAACTTTTTCTGCTTCTCATAGATTATACAATCCTAATTGGACACACGATAAAAATGAAGAAGTCTTTGACAAATGTAATAATCCAAATGGACATGGTCACAACTATATTTTGGAAGTAACTATAGAAGGTATTCCAAATTTAGAAACTGGATATGTCATTGATTTAAAGAAGTTAAAGAAAATAATGATGGAAAATATTGAAAAACATGTTGACCATAAACATTTGAATTATGACGTTCCTTTTTTGAAAGGTATTATCCCAACTGTTGAAAATATTGCAGTAGTATTTTGGCAGCAATTAGAAAATAAAATTGAAGATGGAAAATTATTCAAAATAAAACTCTACGAAACTGATAGCAGTTACGTCGAATATTTTGGTGAGCCAATTGAGATTAAAACATTTGATAATTTATAAATTATTTAAGATTAAATTTAAAGATTACAAATAAAAATTAAAGACTTAAAAAAACTATGTTAGAAAAAACTGATAAAAATACAAATATTAATCAAAATTATGAAGATGAAGATAATGAACAAATTCATGAATTAATATTAGACCTTTTCCCAAATCAAAATAAACTCGGTGAAGATTTATTTGATGCAAATGGCAATTTTCCTATTTCAGAGCATGAAAGAAAGATAATGACTGATAAATTAGAGTCAAAGCTTATGGAAATTATGGATATTTTAAGAATTAATAGAAATGATCCGAACTCAACAAATACTCCTCATAGAGTTGCCAAAATGTTTGTAAATGAATTGTTAATTGGTAGATATACAGAAGCTCCCAATCTTACAGTGTTTCCAAATCGTAAAGAAGTTAATGAATTAATAATTTCAAAAGGTATTCCTATAATGTCAATGTGTTCTCATCATTGGCAAACTATATCTGGTAGATGCGCTATTGGCTACATTCCTAATAAAAAAGTAATTGGACTTTCTAAATTGACTCGTATTACAGAATGGTTCTCAAGAAGAGGACAAATACAAGAAGAATTGGGTGAACAAATTGCGGATTATTTAGAAAAATTATTAGAACCCAAAGCACTTGGAGTAGTTATAAAATCAAAGCACTATTGTATGATTGCAAGGGGAGTGCGTGGTGATGAAGAGAAATCCATTATGGCTACATCTGTTATGAGAGGTTATTTATTGAAAGAAATAAATTTAAGACAAGAATTTTTAAAATTAATTGAAGATTAATCTTAAAATTTGTGTTTTTTTTAATTAATAAAATTTAATATATTGACTAAAAAATCAATTATAAAAGACAAATTAAGTGTAAATAATAAAGATTTTTTATTTGATGAAAAATATTATCAAAATGGATATACTCATGTTTTGGGTATTGATGAAGTAGGTAGAGGAGCCTTGGCAGGACCAGTAGTCAGTTGTGGTATAATTGTAGATTTAAAAGAGTTTCAATTTTTAAAAACTTTGAATATAAAAGATTCAAAACTACTAAATCACAAGCAAAGAATTGAAATTTATAATAAAATATTAAAGCAAAATATAAAATATTATTGTTCTTTTAGAGATAATTTTATTATTGACCAAATTAATATTCTTAAAGCTACTTTAGACACTTTTAAAGATATTGAAAGTTACTTTTCAAAGCACAAGGACCACTTTACATTGGTAGATGGTAATAGGTATTTCAGAAGCCAAGACGATACTTTTGAATTAGTTGTTAAAGGTGACTCAAAATCAATAATTATTGGTGCAGCTTCAATTATTTCTAAAGTTACTCGTGATGCTATTTTCTTGACTGAATATGAAAATAAATATCCAAATTATGGATTTGCACAACATAAAGGTTATGCTACCAAAAAGCATATTACAGCTTTGTTGGAATTTAGTTATGTGGAAATTCATAGAAAAACATTTATTAAAAATTTTATTCCTGATATTGGAGAACAAAATGAATTGTTTGATTCAAAATAAAACAAAAATAACGCTGGTTATATTATTATTTGTAAATATTAATCTTTTTGCCGAAAAAAAACCAACAGCTAAAATTATTAAAGGTAAAATAGAATCAAGTATTAATCAAGATACTATTTCAAACTACTCAACTGAAAAAAAATTAATAATTGAATTAATTTGTCATAACTTATATCTAACTTATAGTAATTTCAATTTGTTACAAAACAATTATAATAATTATAAAAATAATGACCAAGTTAGTAAGGAAACCATTAAATCTCTCAATGAGTTAAATGAATCATTTGATAAATACTACGATTGGATGAGTAGATTTTCTCCAAAGAAAGAATCAGAAATAAAAACTATCGAAGAAATAAATAATTTGATAAGCAAATCTAAGGAAATTGTTAGTTTACAAAATAATTATGTAAAATCTAAAAATGATTTTGAAAAGAAAAAATTAGAAATTGTTTATAAAGAATATAAAAATAGTATTTTACTGTTCTTTAATAAATACAAACAAATTAAGTAAGCGACAATTTAATTAATGAAAAATAATAAGTAAATAAACCACTTTAAAATAAGTTGATGGTAGATATATTAGAACAAGAAGAATTTAATAATTATAAATATTTAAAAGAGAATTATAAAAATATTTTAAATTTGTTTAGACATAGTTTTGAAGATGATGTAAAATTTAGTCAAGTAGATAGTTTTAATGTAGTACATAATTTATCTTATTTATATTGGTTAGAGTGGGCAAGGACTGATTATTTATTTACAATAGGTTTACCCAAAACCAATGATTTATTCCAAAAGAGTTTTCCTTTGATGACTGTAAATTCACAAATTGACTATTTTAAATCACTCACTTTTCCTGAAAAATATAAAGTACTTACGAAAATCACCAAAATTGGGAAAAGCTCTATAAAATTTTATAATTTGATAATTAATGAAAATAGTGAATTAATATTAAAAGCGGTTTCTACTTTGGTATATGTAAATAAAATAAATTCAAAATCAATAGAATTACCAGAAATTCTAATACAAAAAATCAATGATTTTGAAAACTTTTTGTAATCTCAAATATTTAAAATGAATTTTAAGCCAGCAAATTTAATTATTCCTAGATTAGAAATTAATAAATTTATTGAAGATGAGGAGTATAAAAACTTCATTTTCAATTTAGTCAATTTATATGTAGGTGGTTTTTGTATTTTCGAAGGAAATATTGAAAATACAATTGAAACTATAAATTTTCTCAATAAGTATTCTCAAAATGTTGATAAAAATTACCACTTAATCTTTATGGCTGATTTTGAATTTGGGACTGCTATGAGGTTAGAAGATGGAAACTCTTTCCCAAATAATATGGCTTTAGGAAACTATAATGATTTAGATTTTACTTATGAAATTTCCAAACAAATTGCTTTAGAAATAAAAGCTTTGGGAATTCATTGGAATTTAGCACCAGTTGTGGATATCAATTCAAATAGAAATAACCCGATAATAAATATAAGATCTTACGGTGAAAACAAAGATATTGTAGAAAAGCATTCTGAAAGCTTTGTAAGAGGTCATAAAGAGATTGGTATTATGGCTACAATCAAACATTTCCCTGGTCACGGTGATACCTCTGTGGACTCCCATTCAGATTTGCCAACATTAAACAAAACTATGACCGAATTTCAGAATTTAGAATTAGAACCCTTTGTAAAGCATATCAAAAAGAACATAGACTCAATAATGATAGGTCATTTGCATATTCAAGCTATTGATAATAATGCAATTCCTGCATCAATTTCAAAAAATGTAATTTCTGGTCTTTTGAAAAATGATTTAAAATTTGATGGGATAGTAATTACTGACGCATTGAATATGAATCCTATTAAGAATTATTATACTACTTTTGAAGCAATTGAAAAAGCAATTATTGCTGGTGTTGACATATTACTAATGCCTGAAAATCCTTTAGATGCTATCAATAAAATCAACGAATTATACAGTAATGATGAGAATAGTGAAAATAGTAGAACTGAACATAATACTAATTATCAAACTTTAATTAATTCATCATTATTGAAATTTGACAAACTAAAAGATGATTACTCAATATCAGAAATTAAACCAAATATAGAAAAATATAATAGTTTGATAGAAAAAAGTCAAAAATTGGCTTTAAAAGTTGCTATTAAAACTTTGGATTTAAAAATTAATAATCCTAATATTATTCCAATTAACGAAACAAAGAAAATTGCAATTTTTGCTTTTATTCAGAGTGATAAAGATATTGAAAAAGCATCTTCTTTCTTTAATTTTTTGGCAACAAATTTAGAAAATGATTTAGATTTTGGATTTTTGGATTCAGAAGTTTCAAATGAAGAAATTATTAGACTTAAAGAAGATTTGGGCGAAAAGGATATATTTATATTTTGTTACTTTTACAAAGCAATGGCTTATAACAATGATATAGGAAACTCAACTTCTTTGGAAATAATTACAAATATTATGCTCAATTCCAATAAAAATCAAAAAATCAATATCTTTTTCGGTAATCCTTACTTATCTGATGGAATAAGTGGTGATGTTAATATTAAAACTTACTCTGATTCTTTACCTTCATTAGTAGCAGTTGCATTGCTTTTGAGTGGAAAAGAAGTGGAAATGTCTTATTTGGAGTAGCAATAAAAATTATGGAAAATATAACATATAATTCAAAAAATGAAATTAAAAACATTTTAGTTACTGGTGGAGCTGGATTCATTGGTAGTAATTTTATAGAATTACTATTAACTAATAGAAAATATAACGTTATTAATTTAGATTTATTAACTTACGCAGGTAACTTACAGAATTTGAATTGGATAGGGGATAATTATCCTAATTATAAATTTATAAAAGGTGATATTTGTGATAGAGAATTAATTGAAAAAATTATAAAAGAAAATAATGTAGATTCCGTAATAAATTTTGCTGCAGAAACTCATGTTGATAGATCAATATTAGAAAGTAGTAATTTTGTTAGAACCAATATTAATGGTACTGTTAATTTATTAGATGTAAGCAGGAAATTTAATATAAAAAGATTTATCCAAATTTCTACTGATGAAGTATATGGCAGTTTGTCTAATGTAGGTTTTTTTACAGAACAAACTAATATAAACCCTAGTTCGCCTTATTCTTCAACAAAAGCTTCTGCCGATATTATAGCCTTGTCTTATTTTCATACCTACAATACTCCAGTCATTATTACAAGATGTTCTAATAATTATGGACCCAAACAATTCCCTGAAAAACTTATTCCTTTGATTATTTCTAATAGTTTAGAAAATAAAAATATCCCAGTATACGGAGATGGACTAAATGTAAGAGATTGGATTTTTGTCAAAGATCATAATCTTGCTATTTTAGATATACTCGAAAAAGGGGAAAATGGAGAGGTATATAACATTGGTGCAAGTAATGAAATAAAAAATATAGATATAGTTACTCTAATTTTAAATTCATTAAATAAACCACTAGATTTAATTACTTATGTTAAAGATAGACCAGGACACGATAGAAGATATGCTATTGATTCTAATAAAATCCAAACATCGCTTAATTGGTCACCCAAAACTGAATTTAAAGATGGAATTGATTTAACTATAAAATGGTATTTAGATAATCAAACTTGGATTAATGAAATTAAATCTGGGGAATATCAAAATTATTATAATCTTAATTATAATAATAGAAGCTAAATAAATTTTTATAATTAACATAAAACAGATTATTAAATATGAAGAAAATATTAAGTGTAGTCGGAGCAAGACCAAATTTTATGAAAATTGCTCCAATTGCTAAAGAATTAAAAAACTATAAAAATATTGAACATTTAATTGTCCATACAGGACAACACTATGATAGTAAGATGTCAGATGCGTTTTTTAATGATTTAGAGATACCAACTCCTGATTTTTTTCTTGGCGTTGGTTCAGGAAGTCATGCCGAACAAACTGCTAATATAATGATAAAATTTGAGAAAGTTTTATTAGAAACTAAGCCAGATTTAGTTTTAGTTGTTGGTGATGTAAATTCAACTTTAGCATGCTCTATTACTGCAATTAAGTTAGGAATTAAAGTTGCTCATGTAGAATCTGGATTGAGAAGCTACGATAATGAAATGCCTGAAGAAATAAATAGATTAGTTACTGATGCAATTAGTAATTATTATTTTATTACTGAAAAATCTGGTCTAGAAAATTTGATAAATGAGAATAAAAATAAATCTAAATTGTATTTAGTTGGTAATACAATGATAGATACTTTGGTAAGTAATTTAGATAAAGCATTATCATTTAATTATTTATCTATTATAGAAGAAAATTTAATAATTAAAAAAGAACTTCTTGAATTAGATGAATTTGTCTTAGTTACTTTACATCGCCCATCTAATGTTGATGAAAAAGAACAGCTAACAATGCTATTTAAATTTCTTTCTGATTACTCAAATAAATATAAATTTATTGTTCCAATTCACCCAAGGACATTTTCCAATTTAAAAAAATATAATTTAATTGAAGAATTAGATTTAGAAAACAATAAAAATATATATTTATTAGAACCTTTGAGTTATCTTAGATTTTTAAATTTAATGGCAAATTCTTTATTTGTTGTTACAGATTCTGGTGGAATTCAAGAAGAAACTACATATCTAAAGAAAACTTGTATTACTCTTAGAACAACAACCGAAAGACCTATTACAACTGAAATTGGTAGCAATATTCTTGTATCTCCAACCAAAGAAAATATCTATAATTTATTTAATAAAGATATTAATAGTCTCATTACAAATCCACAAATACCAGAATTATGGGATGGAAAAGCATCAGAAAGAATTTGTAAAATAATAAATAAACTTATTTAAGTATAAAATTTAAATAATATTGATACTGTATATTATAAAAATACTTTCTTTTGTTATACAGAAGGTATTTTTATTTAAAATTGAAATTAAGAATATTTCTTAATTCACTTCCCCTAACAAAATAAAAGCTCCCCAATAATATGGTTCTTTATATTTTTCCTTAATTTTTAATTGCGCATTTCTAAATGCTACTCCAATCTTTTCTCCAGATAACCAATAATCATAAAATGTAGTCATCAATTCCTGCGTAGCTTTATCATCTACAGTCCATAAACTCATAATTAATGACTTAGCACCAGCAATTAAAAATGCTCTCTGTAAACCATAAACTCCTTCACCATTCATGACTTCACCCAACCCAGTTTCACAGGCACTTAATACAGTAAGATTATTATCTGACAAATCTAAATTCATTGTTTCATAAGCAGTCATAACTCCATTCTCAACGGTATCAGCCTGATTTAAATCAAAATTAACCGAATTAGAAGCTCCTGCTAATAACAAACCAGATCTTAGTAGAGGATTTTGTGCTGCTTTTTCTACATCAACACCAAATACTCTTTCTTTACTATTATCGTTCAAGCCAGTAAAGAAATAGCCGTGTGTAGCAATGTGAATTAAATTTGGATGATTCATTTTTTTTAAGTTAACTTCAGAGGCATTTACACCAATTAATTCTTTTGTTTTCCAATTTTTTGATGTCAATAGTTCATTAATAATACTTATTTCTTTTTTAGTAGCTGGCAATTCACTTATTTCTATTTTATTCGGATTTTCTTCTTTTAATAATTCATCTTTATTTACATATTTTTTTACTTTAAATTCATAATCTTTATTTATATCAAATTTTGGTGCACCTAAAAGTAATGCAGTTGGTGAAGAGTTGATTTTATTTGATTTACTTGTTAAATCTAATAATTCCTTAGTATTGGATAAAATTATTATGTTTTTATTATCTATTACAAAACTCCCGTCAGGTCTTTGTAAAGTAGAAACATTAATGTTGTTGTAGACTCCATCTAATGAAATATATAATACTTCTTTATCTTTTACAAACTCGTCAATTTCTTGCCAATATACTGAATATGATTTTTTATCAGGAAACTTTGATTTAATTAAATTTTTATAATTTTTTAAATAAGTATTATCAAGTTCATTTCCTTTTTTATTTAGAATTAATACTGGGAAGTTTGTAGTTTCTGAAGTTAATATAAGTGCTGCATAATAAGTCGAATCTTGCCATCCTTTATTAAAGAACTTGAATCTAACAATCTCAATTGCTGCTTCATTTGGTTTTAATTTTTTTTGTATATCTCGCCAAGTTATTTCAGTAGTTTCTTGAGAATTTTGTGAAGAAATTAATGATAATTCTTTTTCTAATTTATTTACAAAAAACTCTAATGAATCAACATCTACTTTCGTTTGTTTTAATTCACCTTTGCTCATATTATAAAGTTTTACTAAATATTCTTTATTAGATATCCAATTATTATATTTATCAATGTTTTGTTGGTTGTTACTTGAGTAAATAGCATTTCTTAATTTTTTGGAATAATCTAATAAGACTCCTTTTGTAGATAATTGAAAATCATACATTTCTGTACTAATATTAGGATTATCCGTATATCTTTGAACGATAAAACAATTAAACATTTCAAATTTTTCTTTTAAATCCAAATAGAATTTTGCTTTTTCACTTTCACTATAATAAGGGAAGTATTTATCAATTTGTAATTTATACACTTCAAAAGATTTTCTGTAATATTCTTCTGCAGATTCATATTCTTTCATTTCCTTTAATAAACCAGCATAATTATGAAGTGCAACTGCATAATTTACATTACTTTCATCATAAATTAATTTAGTCAATTGTATAGCTTCATGAAGCTTTTCTAATGCAAGATTATATTTTTCATCAATCCAATACGAAACACCTAAAGTTCTAATTATTTGAACATAAAGGGGATGTGAATTACCAAATTTATTTTTAAAGTTTAAACTTAAATCTTCTAATATTAACTGTGCTTCTTTATTTTGTTTTATACCTATTTTAAGCTGTGCTAAATTATATAGATTGTTTGCTGTTGTGATTTTTAAATCTTTTGACAACAATTTTTCAATATTTTTAGTTTTTTCAATTAATGGAATTGCTTTTTCATTTTCACCAGTCTGCATATATAAAATACTTAAGTTGAATAGGGTATTGATATACTCTGGATCATCTTCTTTCATAGTATTTTTTATATTATTATATGCTTCCTCTAATAAAACTTTCGCTTTTTGATTATCACCTATTTTTTTGTAAAGTAATCCTAAATTAACTAACGTAAGTGCATAAGAAGGATCATCATCTTTGAAAAATTTCTTCTTAATATCCAAAGATTGAGTAAATAAAAATTCCGCTTCTGGAAATCTACCTTCATTTACATAAAATTGAGCTAAGTTGTTCAAAGACTTAGCATAAGAAGTATCATTTTCTCCTAATATCTCTTTTTTGATGCTTACAGATTCAATTAAAAAATCTTCAACTAACTCATTTTTACCAATTGTTTGGTAAATTACACTAATATTATTTATAGCTCTTGCATAAGGAGCACTATTTTTACCTTTTAGTTCAGAAATAAGTTCTTTTTCTTTTGTATAAAACTCAATTGCTTTTTCGTAATTTCCTGACAAATAATATATTTTTCCAATTTTACCTAAAATAGTAAATTCAGTTTCAGTATTATTTCCCATTGTTTTTCGAATTTCAATAATAGATTTTTCAGCAAAATCTAAAGCTTTTTTATAATCTTTTTTTGCTAAATATTAGTCAGATTGTTCAATATTTACACGCCATTTGTCTTTAATTTGACTATAAATATTAGAAAAATTGAAAATGATTATTATAAATATAAAAAAATAAATTTGTTTGATGTTAAAAGATTTCATTTTTTGAATTAATTAAATTATGTTATACAATTATATTGTACAAATTTATAAAAACTTTTTCTTAAATTGAATTTTAACCAGTAATTAACTTAAATTAATTACTTTTTTATTAACTTTATTTTTAAAATATGAAATTATTATTAGAAAACTTTAGATTTGTTTTTCCAGAGCAAAATATTGATGAAATATTTTCTTTATTTATAATAAATGGTAAAATATCAGAAATCATTAAACAAGAAAATAATTTAATTGAAATTAGAAAGCAATCAGATAAAATAATATTAGGTGATGAAAATCAAATTTGTGCACCTGGATTTTTTGATATGCACGTTCATTTAAGATATCCTGGTCAAACTCATAAAGAAGATTTACATACTGGAGCTATGTCTGCAATGAATGGTGGTTTTACTGGAGTAGTTTGTATGCCCAATACTTCTCCTTGTATTGATAATAGTATTGTTATACAAGACATATTAACAAAATCCAAAGATTTGAAAATTGAAGTATTGACGTCTGCAGCAATTACAAAAGGTAGAAAAGGTATAGAATTGTCTGATATGAATAGTAATTTTGATGCTGGGGCAATTTTATTTACTGATGACGGAGATCCAGTTCATAATCCTAATATAATGGCTAAGGCATTTCAATATAGTCAGTATTATGATTTAATTTTATCTCAACATTGTGAGGAAACTGAATTAAGTTCTGGATTTGGAATGAATGAATGTGAATTAAGTTTTAAATTAGGATTAAAAGGTTACCCTGCAGTTGCAGAAGAAATAATTTTAAATAGAGATATATTGTTATCCAAATATTATGGAAAAAGAAGATATCATGCCCAACATCTAAGTACGAAAGGTGCAATTAAATTAATTGAGTATTCTAAAAATGAAAATTTAAGAGTTTCTTCTGAAGTCGCACCACACCATTTCAGTTTAACTCACGATAATCTAATTAATTATGATAGTAACTTCAAAATGAATCCACCACTTAGAAGTCAAGATGACGTAGATTATATTATTGAAGGTATCAAAAATGGTACTATAGATTGTATAGCTACTGACCATGCTCCACATACAACAATAGAAAAGAATCAAACATTTATGAATACTCCAAATGGAATTATTGGTTTAGAAACATCTATTGGAGTGAGTTTGGATACATTATATCATAAAAATGATGTCAAACTAAATAGAATTATAGAAATGATGTCTATTAATCCAAGAAAATTATTAAATTTGGATACTGTCAAATTGGAAATTGATCAAATTGCAAATTTCACTTTGATTGACTTAAAAAAAGAATGGGTAGTTAATATAGATTTGTTTCAATCAAAATCTAAAAACTCCCCTTATAATGGTAATAAATTAAAGGGCAAACCAATTTATACGATATATAAAGATAATTTGGTAGAATGTCAACTTTAAATGTTTTAAAATAATTTAAATAATAATTAGATAGACAAATGAAAGATATAAATAATAATAGAGATAATACATCTGAAAAAATGATGGAACAAGAACAAGATTTTTTAATCCGTGAAATGATTAGAAAAGATATGATAAAAAATATAGAAGATAGATTTAGAAATAATGATGAAGAAACATTAAAAGCATTGAAAAATCTAATTCACGATGATAAAGTCAAAACAGACATCTGGTAGATATTTTAATTTACAACAAAATTAATGAATTATATTATCTCAATATAATCAACATTATGTAAACTAAATTTAATGGGAATATAAATGCCTCTTTATAACTGTTTATATTTATATTGCAGATATTCCCTATTATAATATATTTTATTTGTGTTTTAAATAATTATATAATAAATTGTAATCTACATTTATACAAATACAAAAAATAAAAAAGTTAGGTCTAATAAATGAAATATAAAATCAATAATTTAATTTCCTTTTTAACAAATAATAAAATAAATATATTTTTAATTCTATCTATTGTAATTATTTTTGTCGCAATTAGATTAATTCCACATATTCCAAATTTTACTCCTATTTTATCTATTGGTTTGTTTTTAGGTACTTTTTATAAAAATAAAATAAATAGTATACTATTGTTACTATCATTTATGTTAATATCTGATTTATTCTTAGGATTTTATCCTTCGGTTATATTTGTATATGCTGGTATAATTGGTAGCATATTAATTGGAAATACAAATAAAAACCAAAATATATTAAATAGCGGAATGAATGTGTTTTTTGCATCTTCTTTGTTTTTTATTATATCTAATTTTGGTGTATGGTTGGTAGAAGGTTTTTACACTCTTAATTCTGAAGGTCTAAGTTTATGTTATACTTTAGCTATACCTTTTTTCAAAAATGAATTAATGGGAAATATCTTTTATTCAGGAATATTATTTGGTGGTAAATATCTTTTTGATAATTATTTTGAAACAAATAAAGCTTTATCTAAATAATTTAAAATAAATAGTTGCTTAATACTTTTAAAAATCTAAATTTAATAATAAATTTAGATTTTTTTTTGAGTTAAAATAATGAATCAATTAAGTAAAAGAGAAATAAACAATATTTTAATTCAAGGTGAATCATCTACAATTGAATTTAAACGAAAGATTGCTTCTGAAGAAAAAATAGCCAAAGAAATTACAGCATTATCTAACACATTAGGTGGTTTGATTTTTATTGGAGTTGATGATAATGGCTCAGTCTATGGTATCAAAAGTGAAAAATCTGATATTTCTATAATTGAATATGCAAATAATACTCTTATAGACCCTCCTGTGCTTATAGAAATTGAAGTATTAGAATATGACAATAAAGACATTATTGTCATTCAGGTACCCAATAGCAATTATAAACCACATAGATTAATTTTTACAGATGAATTTGGAAAACTCAGTAAAAAAGTATTTATTAGAGTTGGAGAAAAATCTGTTTTAGCAAGTAGTGAAATGGCAAGACTTTTAAAGTATCAAAACTCAAATGAAGAAAAATTAGTAATGAGTATAGGCGAAAAGGAGAAAAATCTATTTAATTATTTGGAAAAGTATGGAAGAATAACAGTCATTGAATATTGTAAATTATGCAATATATCCAAAAGAAGAGCAGAGAGACTTTTAATTAGGTTGGTCAGGGCAAGTGTAATACAAATTAATACAGATACTCATCACGATTATTTCACCTTTATTAAATAATATTAGTCACTTTATTAATTCAAATCTAAAATATTATCACAAATATCCATTTCATATTTTTCATTTGTAGCAATTAATATTACTTTGTTTTTAGATTTTAATTTTAATATGTTATCAATTGTAATATTAATGCCTACTAAATCTAGATTAGTTGAAAGTTCATCAAAAAAGTAATATTCAGCATCAAAAGTGAATGATATAACTAATTTAATTCTTTGCTTCATACCAGAAGAAAACTTATTAATTGAAACATTAATATAATTACTTAAGTTATAATCATTCATTAAATTATAAAATATACTTAATAATTCATCAGTCAATATGATATTTTTAATTTTTGAGTAAATATTTATCAATTCAAGTGGTGTAAATTCTTCGTATATATTAATATATGGGGCATTATATGTTAAATATTTATTTTTCAGATCATCATCAACAATGATATCATTTAGATAAAAATAAATATTACCTTTTTTATTTATTGCAACTAAACCAGCTAATAGTTTTAAAATAGTAGATTTACCGGAGCCATTCTTCCCTATTATTCCATTTATTTTACCTGAATTAAAAGATAAATATAAATCTTTAAATAAAAATTTATTTTTATAAAATGACTTAGATAAATTATTAACTTCTATATATTTACCAGTAATTAGATTGTCCATTTTTATTTAGATAATATTACAAATTTACCAATAGAAACATCTTCTTTATATTCAATATTAAATAGATAAATTCCATCACTGAGGTTCATTTCGTTTTTATTCAAAATAACCCCTCTTTTATCATTAAGAATATTAATATCTCTAATAGTTTCAAATACTTTTAAATAATCTAACGAATATAGTTTTATAGCAACTTTTGTAAAAAGCGGTAATTCACTAATAGTTGGAAACAATAACAACTCATCTGAATTATTATTAAATGGGTTTGGAGTTGTATTGAGCACAAAATCGGTTTCTTTTCCATTATAATAGTATTTTTGATAACATATTGATTCTGGGTAGTCTAGTTTATAATAATATTTACTATTTGATAATTGTGTAAAATTATTACTCGGTTCATCTAAAATATCTAAAAAATATCTTTGAGTATTGGTGTAATTATAACTAATCAAACTCTCTAAATCTGTATTACTAATTGTAAGATTAAGTGTATCGTAAGAAGTATAATTATTTCCTTTAAATATAACAGTATAAAAATTCAAACTAAGTGGTCTTAATGGTAAAGTATGGGATAATGTTTTGTCAAAAAATATACTTTCATAAGGTTTAATTTTAGGAAAATATTTAGCATCTGGAAAATATTTGTTTTCTACATAATCATCACCAATATAATGGAACCAATTAGCATATTCACACCAAGAATTTTGTAAACTCGAACCCTTAGTCTTTAATAAATCATCTAAATAAAGAAAATCATTTTTTTCACCTTTTAAACTATTCCAATACTCCGAGAAAAAAGTATCTCCATAATTTAAATACAAATACTGCCCATAAGTACTAAAATGGTATCCATCACTTATCTGTGTAAGCGATCTCAGAAAAGTAAAACTCTGTCCAATTAATAATGCATTTAAGTATTGATAATAATCTTTTATTTCGGGAAATAATCTCCATTCAAAATATGTACTTATCATTTCTGATAATTCCATATTATTTATTGCAGTTATCATTTGAATAGAATGATGAAATTCGTGAGCAATTGTGATTTTAAGTGCTGCGATTCCTTTAGTTTGACCGTATGATTTTACATATTTATTTTCATTAATTGTTGAAGGTTTTAAATCATTAACACTATAATCATTATCTAATACCATATATGATGTTTGTTGTACATTTTTTAGAGTTTGTTTATATATACTTTCATTACTTACAAAACCATACTCTCCAACCCCAAAACCAACAATAGAAGAATCTACCATACCTAATTGTCTAAAATATATATCATAATACTCATTTCCACCAACTGTTTTAAAATCTCCATTTGAATTGATAGTATCTTTTAATGTTGGATCAATATATCCTTGATTATTTATATAATAATCATATACATATTCAATATAATATATTGCAGAATCAATATAATCGGGGATTTTATTATTATTAAGGTCAATTGTTGGGACTGATTCATTACCCGTAGTATCATAGTGAAGTCTAAATCTTTTATTAGGAGTATCTACATACTTATGCAAAAAATCTCTTTCGTATCTTATTTCACCTTGAATTTTAGAATTTTTTCTTTGTTCTTTTTTAAGACTATCATTATTCAAATGCATCCTAATATGTGTACTACATTTAGAATAAGAATTATGATGAATCGAAATAGATAAAATGAATATAAAAAATATATAAATTGACGCTGAAATTAAATTAGAATAATATCTTTTCATTATTAATATTTTGTAATAAGTGTTAGTTTGTTTGGTATTAAAAATTCACTTTTGTTTTTTTCTATAATATCAAAAAAACTATTTACTATGTCATAACTGAACCAGTCAGAACGATTTTTAATAAACTTTATTGCTTTATTGTGTCTCAAAAGAGTAGTTTCAGGACTTTGTTGAAACTCCCCTTTTTTCACTAATTCTTGAAAATCTTCATAAGAAATTCTATAGACTAAATTGTGATAAAGGTTGCTAATTGATAAAACTTGAGCTTCTTTATAAATGTTCATTTTACTTAATCCATTTGGCATTCCCGTTCCATCATAATTTTCAAAAACCTGCTTTAATATATTAACATATTTATTCAATTTTGCTATTTGCTCCATTTTTTTGATAGCAACTCCAAGGTAACTTAAATAATTTTCAATATCATTCTCATTAGTTAAATCAAAATAATTGGTTAATTTAAGTCTTAATGGTAAATCCATATATAATGAATGTATCATCATAGAAATGTTCGAAATATTCAATTTCATATCAGAACGAATCGAAAGATTATCACATAATGAATTTGAAATTCCCCATACATAATTAGTTTTACTTGTAAAATAATAACTGCTTTCTAACTTATCAGATATTAAAGCAAAAGTTTCTAAATAATCTTGTTCTGATTTGAAGTTTCCAATTTCTAATAGTTTTATTTTCTCTGTTTGAGTTTTAAATTGAGTTTGAAGATTAACATAACTTTTTTTAAGTTGATTAGTTGCTTTAATGTTTTTAAATCTTTCGAAAGATATTTTAATAGTTTGTATTATTTCTAAATCAGTAAAAGGTTTAAATAAAAACATGAAAGCTTTTGCATCACTAATATATTTTGCAATATCTTTACTATCATTGTGACCAGTCATTAATATTCTTGAAGAATCTGGAAGAATTTTGGAAGTATCTTCCAAAAACTTGCTACCTAAAACGTTTGGCATATCTTGGTCTGAAATTATAACTCCAGGGATAAACCCTAATTTAATTGTGGTATAAGCTTCTTTTGAGGACATAACTATTTTGACATCATAAATATTAGAGAACAACTTTTTTAGACGTTTTAATAATTCAGAATCATCATCTAATATTAATAGTGATGTCTCTTGATTATACTCAGATGTAGATTTTAACATATTTTTATTTATACTTTTTAATAAAATATTATTCAGAAAAACTAAAATAATGAAAATATTTTAATTATTTTAGAGTTGTGTTAATATTTTTTAAAATTGTAAAGTATTAATTATTATAAACTAAATTATTATGCATTGTTTGCACAAGCATTTCAAACTGTGTATCTTCTATTTTATAGACAATAATTATTATTGTCTGTAAAATAGAATCATAATCAAAACAGAGTAAATCAAATTGGAATTCTGACTTTAGTTTAATAATTTGTTCAGTTATAAAATTAAAATTGTTATTATTGACACCAATTAAATATATTGTTTTACCTAATTCTATTTTTACTACATTGGAAATAAATTTATTTTCAGTATTTGATGAATTACTATTTAATAAATTATTATTTTCTATATTTAATTTTAAAATATCTAAGTACTTACCTTCAATCAAATAAATAAATTCATTCTTTATTTTTTTAACAAAAAGAATGTTGAGTTCTAAAGAGTAATTAGACACAACAAATAATGTGTTTTGATTAAAAACAATTGAAATTATTTTTTGATTTTGCGAATTATCTATGAAATTTTTATGAATATTAGTATATATTTTACCTTCATCAAATGTATTTAATATTTTTACATTTATATTTTTTTCAATTGTAGGCATAAGTGTTTCTGGATGTAATACTTTTGCACCAAAGTATGCCATACTTTTAACTATCTCAAAATCTATATCTTTTATTGTGGTAGTATTATTGATTTTTCTTGGGTCACTCGTAAAGATTCCACTTACATCTGTCCATATTTCTAAAATATCAGCATCAAATAAATTTGCTAAAATAGATGCTGATAAATCCGAACCACCTCTGCCCAATGTAACTATATTATTTTCATAATTATTAGCAATAAATCCTTGAGTAATAATAATATCATACTTATTAAACTCTTTAAGTATTATCTTTTTTGTGTTATTTTTAATGAAATTAAATTCTAAATTTCCATATTTATCTTTTTTAAAATTATAAATATCAAATGAATTGATAATGTTAATATTTATATCATTTAACTTTAAATAATTATAAATAATTTTACTAGAAAATAATTCTCCAAAACTTAAAATCAAATCAAAATGATTGTCATTTATTTCTTTATGAATAAAAATTATTTTTATTAAATTATTTAATTTATCAAATTCTAAATTGAAAATTTCTTTGATGTTAAAAGTATTTTTTGTTTTGTTATCATTTAATTTTAACTTGGAAGTATTAGTAATATATAATTCGTGTAAGTTATTAATTAAATAAGTATGTATTTCATAAATTATATTTAATTTAGTTGTAATTAATAAATTAAAATTTGATTCAACGTTATTTTCATATTTATTTATAATATCTTTATAATTTTTAAAATCTTCAATAATTTCTTCAAGTATATTAGTAACACCACTAAATGCAGATAATACTAAAATTATTTTAGATTTAATAAATTCATTAGACTCATTTGATTTTTTTAAATCATTTACAATTTTCTTTTTATTTTCATTTTTTAGTTTTTTTAATAATATATTATGAATTCTATTTATACCTTCAGCACTTCCAACAGAAGTACCACCAAATTTCATTATTATCATATTAATTAAATAAAAAAGTTACTTTACCATCAACATCTACTTTATAACATTTTAAGTCATTTCTAAAAATTTCTGGCTTTATAATTGAAGTACCTATTAACATTCTAGCACATTCTTGTAGTCCTTCTGTAATGGAAGGATGTGGATGAATAATTTCAGTCAAATGTCTAATACCTTTCCCTAAAGAAATAAGTAAGGATACTGCATCAATAGTACTTGATGCTTGTGAACCAATAACTCTCATACCTAAAACTTTCATTTCATCATCGTCTGTTACGATTAATTTAAAAAATCCTTCGGTTTCTCTCATTGCAATAGCTCTATTTATGAACTTATAATTAAATGAGGCCATTTTATAAGGTATTTTTCTTCTTTTAGCTTGAAGTTCATTAATACCAACTACTGCTACTTCTGGTTTTAAAAACATTATACTTGAAGTGTTTTCGTAGATTAAATCAATTGGCTCCAAATCAAACATTTTTTCTACAGCATATCTGCCTTCCAATTCTGCTATGTTAACTAATGCAATATCAGCTGTAAAATCTCCAACTACGTAAATATTGTCAATATTACTCTTTGTATTAGTATCAATAGCGTGACCAGATTGATTGATTTCTAAACCAACATTTTCCAGACCTAAATTATCAATATTTGGAACACGTCCTATAGATATCAGAGCTTTTTCTACATTATATATTTCTTGCCTACCGTCATTAAAGGAAAGTTTATATTCAACTCTATTATCAATGACTTCCATACTTACTAATGATGCACCTCTATGAATAGTAACACCATTTTTTTCTAAATTATTAGCGATTAAGTTAGATAAATCATCATCTTCAAAAGGCAATATTCTGTCTTGTTTATCAATCAAAAACACTTTTGTTTTACCAAAATTAGAGAATATAGTTGCAAATTCACAACCGATTACTCCTGCTCCTAAAATTACTATACTTTCTGGAAATTCTGTAAAATGATTTACCCCATCACTTGTTACAATAATTTGTTCATCTATTTGTATATTATTTAATTTTCGAGGTTTAGAGCCAACAGCTAATATAATATTTTTTGTTATGAGACTAATATTATTACTTTCAGATTGTACTTCAATTTCGTTTTTATTTTTTACAGTTGCAAAACCTTTATAAAAATCTAACATTTTTTTATTTCGATAATAATCTATTTGAGTTTTTAGTTGGTGATATTTTTCTTTTAATGCTGAATTCATTTCAAGAATAATGTTTGTGTATTCTAATTCACTTTCCAACACTGAAAATCCATAGTTTGTAGATTTAATTATTGAGTATGCTTCAGATATTTCCCATAATGTTTTTGAAGAAAGTGCTCCATCAAATAAACCTGCTCCACCAATATTATTTTTTTCTATTAAAGCTGTTCTTTTACCTAAATCCATTGCCCTCATTGCTGCTGCATAACCAGATGGTCCAGCACCAATGATACATAGGTCATATTCTAAACTTTCTTGATTTTTCATTCAGACAACACTCTTTAAATTAATTATTAATAATTAAATTTTATGTTTAAATACTTTAATACAATCTATTTCTTTTATTACATTAAACGTCAACTATTAAAATAATATTTTTTTATTAAATAAAAAAGTAAATATTATATTTATTTTTTTTAATATTTGTAATAAAATAAAAAAACTATCACTAATTTGAAGTAAATTTTTGATTAAACTTATTTATTATGTCATTAAACAATAATCAAAAAATGAAAACTACACTTAATAAAAAAATTCTTATAAATATCATTATTTTTGCAAATCTAATTTTTAATTTGAGTTGCACTGCTGAGAATAATAAATTGGATGAAAATAAAATGAAAAATATTTTTGAAAAAGAAAAAATTGGAGGAAATATGGATAATGATGAAAACAATCCAAATAACATAAATAATACTGCAATTTTTGCAGCAGGTTGTTTTTGGTGTATAGAAGCAGTCTTTCAAAGAGTTGATGGAGTTGAAAGTGTAACTTCAGGATATATTGGTGGCGATGTAGATAATCCAACTTACGAACAAATTTGTACAGGTACAACTAACCACGCTGAAGGCTTAAAAATCGTTTATAATCCTGACAAAATTAGTTATTCTGAGTTGTTAGAAATATTTTGGACGACCCACGACCCTACTACTTTAAACAGACAAGGTAATGATGTTGGTACTCAGTACAGGTCTGCTATTTTTTATTTAGATGATGAACAAAAAGAATTAGCAAAATATTTTAAAGATAAATTAAATGCAGATAATATTTATGAAAAACCAATTATAACTGAAATTGTAAAAGCAACAAAATTTTATAATGCAGAAAATTACCATCAAAATTATTACAATCAAAACAAAAATCAACCTTATTGTAGTTTTGTAATTACTCCCAAAGTTGAAAAACTTAAAAAAATATTTGGGGATAAACTTAAAAAATAAAAGTTGAAATAAAATTTTATAAGAATAAAAAAAAGATATCATAAAATAGATTATAATATCTTTTTTTTGAATATTTGTAATTATATAACATTTAATTCAAATTTAACATTCTTTTTAAACTCTTGACTTGTGAGAATAATATTAATAGTATTATCTGAATTATCATCTGAATATTCCTTTTTGTTCATTTTTTCGTCAGTATTAAAATCTACCAAATCACCATACATTTTATAATTTTCAAATTTGTTCAAAAATATTTTATATTTTTCCTTTTTTAAGTTTTCCGGTGCTGAAAACAGAACACTAATATAGTTGTCTGTCCAACCTTTCCACAAACCTAAATCCGAATTATATATTTCGGGAATTATATTTTGATAAGAAAATAAATTATTATTATCGAATTCAATTCTTTTTATTTGTGACAAATCTCGCAATCTACTATTTCTACTTTTTCTGACATCCATTGGTACAACACCATCCATTAAAACTGCTTTAGTGTTTTCTCGCTCTGAATAAGTAAAAACATGTAAGTAAGTTATTGGCAAAGATTCTAAAAACTCGTATGTTTCTAAAAAATGTTCCTCAGTTTCGCCAGGGAAACCAACTATGACATCAACGCCAATTGCACAGTTATTAATTTTAGATGTAATATAGTTAATTAAATTATTATAGTCTTTTGTTTGGTACCTTCTCTTCATTTTTCGCAATATTTCTGGTGAACCACTTTGTAAAGGTATATGAAAATGATTACAAAATGACTCAGATTCAGATATAATATCAACTATTTCATTTTTAAGGAGATTTGGTTCTATAGATGAAATTCTGTATCTCATATCTAATGGTTCATCTTCAATTAATTTTACTACATCATAAAATTTATTTACGACTTTGCCACTCTCATCATAATTTTTGAAATCTCCAAGATTTATACCTGAAAGAACTACTTCTTTGAAACCATTATTCTTTAATTCTACTAATTCATTTTTGATTTTATTGATGTCAATACTTCTACTATTCCCTCTTGCAAGTGGAATTGTACAGAAAGTACAGTGGTAGTCACAACCATCTTGTATTTTCAATACTGCCCTTGTTCTTCCTGCATTATCCGAAACTGCAGAAGTATGAAAGTCTAATTCTTCGCCTTGAATATTTGACACAAAAATTTTAGCTTCAGAGTATTTTTCAAATTTAGTTATAAATTTTGTAACTTCAAATTTTTCTTTTGTTCCTATTACAGCATCAACGCCTTCAATTTTTGCAAGAACTTCTGGTTGTAATTGGGCATAGCAGCCCATGACTCCAACAAAAGCATTTGGAGATTTTTTTAGTGCCTGTCTAACTACTTTGCGACAGTCTGCATCGGCTCTATGAGTTACAGTACAAGTATTTACTAAAACTATGTCACTTTCGTCTTCAAATTCAACTATATTATGACCCAAATCTTCAAATTGTTTACTGAGTCTTGAAATATCAGCTAAATTTACTTTGCAACCCAAATTATAAAAAGAGACTCTCATAAAGTTATTATTTATTTTTAAATTATCTAATTTGATTTTATAAATTCTATAAACGATTATATTTAATAATTATAATAATAATTATTAAATAACAAAACTTACAAAGTCAATTTATGTAAAAATCATTGTTGTATAAGATACCAAGAACTCTTCATTTAAATTCTCGGTATAATAGTGATCAATTAATGTACCTTTTAATCCAGGAAAAAAATAAAGTCCACTATAAAAAGGTGCAAATCCACAAATCCTAAAATCTTTATTTTTTTTAAACATTATAGTTTTATATTGATTTAAATCATTATCTATAAAAGTTTTTATTACTTCTTTTTCGAAATTAATATAATTATCTTTTTTGAAATTATAATAATTTTTATTATCTTTTATTTCATTTAAATTATCATTTTTATTTGATAAGTCACCAAATTTTACTCCAATATGTGACATATCACCACTGGACAAAAATAAAACTTTTTTGTACTTTGCTTTAATATTATTTTTAATTATATCCATTAATGTATCATAAATATTTTGGTCTAATTTTTCATCAAAACTTCCAGTAAGAATTGGTAAAATATTAATTTGACTTTCTTTATTCAAAAAAGATATAAAAGTATTATGTAATTCTATTGAATGTTCATCTTTATGTGCAAGATTATCAATTTTAATATATTTTTCAATTTCATTCACTTCGCTTTTATCAAAAGCAACATCTTTGTTATTTAGTGCTTTACTACAATCATCTAATATGTTATTTATTAATTCATTGTCAGTAAAAGTGTTATTAAGTGGAGTAGAATAGTTTTTGTCACATAACATAAATAATGAACTATTTACAAAGTGAGCTGTACCCAAATATACTACCAAATCATATTCTAAATCAGAAATATAATTAAAAATATTTGCATAAGCTTCAGTAACATTTTGATTTGAATAGTAGTCAAGATGGGGTGCAAAAATTAAATTAAAATCCGATTTGAAATTAATTTTTATATCTAACTTTTTTTGTTTAAGAATATGTGAAATATCTCTAATAAATTTCGGCTCGTCTGATGAATATAGTATATCTTCACAAATATTTGGTCTATTTATTAATTTTGAGTAATTATTAAGCTCTATTAATTTATTTGAAGATTTAATATTTTCAAGTAAAAAATACTTGTCTAATTCTAATACAACATTAGTTAAATTATTAATATCAATATGTACATCTAATAATTTTGAATTTATAAAAAATAAATTTTCTTTATATTCAATACCAACAATGAGTAATTCTATATATTGCTTAAACTCAATAGGTATAGATATTTTATTAAATTTTAGTTGAAAATTATCAAAAATGTAAAATTCATTTTCAATTATTTCATCAAAATTAATTATTAAATCATTTCGTAATTTTATTATCATTTACTATTTATTATCACTTTTAAAAATATAATTAACAATTCTATCACTGAAGTATATTATTGATATTCCTACTATTATAACTATTATACTTGCAATTAATATATATAGTTCTTTTGTTTGGAAATATAAAAACAACATAGCTAATGAAGTAAATATATTAGCGCCACCCATATAATATAAACTTACTTTGATTTTTTTTTCTAAATTATTATCCATATCTTTTTATTTATTTTGAAACTAAATTATTTGTTTAAATTATTCCTGAAAAATTATTTGAGAGAGATTTTTTGAATTCCATTAGTTAAATTTAATAGGTTTTTAATGGAGTTAAAATTAACATCTTTATCTAAATTGATTGTAAAATTTGCTGAAAATTCTAAATCATTTGTATTAGAATTAACTGAAATCAAGTTAAGTCCTTCAATTTCAATTAGAGTATCTAATACATCATTAATTATACTATTTCTATATTTACCTTCAATAACTATAGTATAATTTGTATTTTTATTTAATAATGTATTATTATCATTGTTAAGTAATAATTTGTTTTGTTTAAAGTTTGTATAATGAATATCTGAAGAACCATAAATAATTGATGATATAAACATATTTTTATCTATTAACCCTGTAAAATAATCTTTATAAAATTTATTTTCATTTTCGTATCCATAATTTAATATTACATTTTTTAGATTATCGTTAGATATATTTATTTTCCTTTTTTTTAACTCCGTCTCTAAATTTTTCTGTCCATCTTTAATTTTGGATTTTTCTATATTTTTTAAATACTTTAATATAAATGACTTAGACCTACTTGTAAATACGTAATTCAAAGAATTTTCATTTATTTGATATTTATTAGACGAAATAATTTCAACTTGATCTCCGCTTTTCATTTTATATTTAATCTCAACTATATTATTATTTACCTTTGCGCCTAGGCATTTATAACCTAAATCTGAATGCACAGCAAATGCAAAATCTAAAACTGTAGCACCTTTATTGAAACTAAACAACTGATTTTTGGGTGAAAAAATATGAATTTCTTCCAAAAACATACTTTCTTTTAACGTTTCTATTAATTCTTCGGAGTTTTCATTATTATCTTCTAATAATTCTCTTACATTTTCCATCCAATCTAATACATATTTGTTATTTAGAATGGATTGTGCAGTAACAAATCCTGATTTATAATTAAAATGTGCAGAAATCCCTTTTTCAGATTCTAAGTGCATCACACTTGTTCTAATTTGCACTTCAACAGGCTTATTTTGAGGTCCTAAAAGTGCGACATGTAGAGACTTATATCCATTGGTTTTAGGTTTAGAAATATAATCTTTAAAAGTTTCAGGGACTGGCGGATATAAATTTGCAATTAATCCGTAAAAATAGAAACAAAGATTCTCATCTTCACTATCTAAAACAATTCTCATAGCTACTATATCATTTAATTGCTCTAAAGGAATTGACCTAATTATAATTTTATTATAAATTGAATAAATATGTTTAGCTCTACCAGATATTTCAAAACTAATTTTATTATTAATTAAAAACTCATTTTTACTTAATTTTTCTTTTATTGGAGTAATAAATTCATTAATATATATTTCTCTATCTTTATATGTTCCTGATAGTTTTTTTTCTAAAAGCTCATATTCTTTTGGGTTTAAAAATTTAAATGTTAAATCTTCTAATTCTGATTTGATTTGTGAAAGTCCAAATCTACTTGCATAAGGGACATACAGTTGCAATGTTTCATTAGATATTATTTCTCTTTCTTCTGGTGAAAAATATATAAGATCTCTCATCAAAACTAATCTTTCAACCAATTTTATTAAAATTATTCTAACATCTTTGAATAATGACAACAATAATTTCCTATAATTATCAATATATTTTTGTTGTTCAAGTTTAATTTCATTAATATTTTCATATTTATTTTGTTTAGTATCTAATCCTTTTGATTCTATTGGATTTGATTCAATTTTTCTGAATTGATTAATCCCATCAACTATTTCTGCAACTACTAAACCAAACTCATTTTTAATGAAATTATAGTCATATTCAGGATTATAATAACTAATATCTGTTAAAAATACAGCAATAATTGAAATATCATCAAGTTTAATATAATTACAAATTAATTTTGATATTTCTAGATGTAAAGTATAAGAAGGTAAGCCGGATTTTAATATTCTATTTTTGTTAACTTCATAATTAATTAAAAATGCTTTTTTAATTAATTTTTCATTAATTTGTATATTATTAGACTTAGCAATTAAAAATAATTCTTTTAAATTATTATTAATTAATGCAGAAATTTCTTCTTTATTAGTATTAATATTTGTATTAAATTTTGTTTTAGACATAGTTTATATGTAAAAATTTAGAAATAATTTTAAATTAAAATAATTAAAAAATTAAAATTTTATAAATTTTAAATTAAGATATTATTTATTTAAATAAATAATTAAAGTTGACGATAAACTTACAATATAATTAAATTAGCAATAATTTAGAAATTATTTTTATTTTATTTCCACTTATTTGTAATATATTTATATATATTGCATCTGTATAATTGAAATAAATACAGAGATGGCAAAAAAAACTTTAGAAGAAATAGAAAGAATTAAATCTCAATTGACCCCAATAACTTTTTTGGAGGAATTGGCACAATCTGGATATTTGCTCGAATACGTTAATAAATTTATGAAAAATGATTATGAAAACAAAATGTCATTTAGAGAAGAAATTTTTATTTTACTGCAAAAATATCAAGAAGAACCAATAGATGATATTGATATATTTTATTTGGAATTTCTAAATTTTATATTAATTAACTTTAACAATAAAACAACAAATGTTTGAATCTAAAGCAATAAGTACAAAGGTAAAACAACTTTTTGAAAAAGTTAATCAAAATGCTGAATTATATTTATCTATTGTAAACAAATTACAAGAAGAGTTTGATGGATTAAAGGAAGATCGAAAAAATATAAAATTATTCGAAGAAAAAGTAATTCAAAATGTAAATGAAATTACAATTGATTTGAAAACATCCGTAAAAGATTCTATCTCCGAATTAGATCAATCTTCAAAAAAAGCAATGATGTTGCATAATGAATTAGGTAAAATTCAAGAACTTAAAGAAAATTTATCTTTACTGCAACAAAAGTTATCTTCACAATCCAAAGATATTATTACTGCAGTTGAAGAATTAAAAAATAAATCTGATAGAGAACTTAAAGAATTAGAAAAAACTATAGAATATAGATTAGAAACAGATTTAGAAAAAGAATCACAGAAAATAGATGCAAGGATTTCACTTAAGGTAAAACAATTAGAAAATAAAATTTCTTCTTATGACCAAAAAATATATAGTTTAAATACTAATCAAATTAGAGATTCTAAAATTGCAATATATGAAATAGAAAAATTAAAAAAAGATTTTATTGAATTAAAAGCAGTTGTTGATGAATCGCAACAGAATTTAATGAATGATTTTGATAATTTTGAAGGGGAATTCAGAAAAAAATTATATAATTATGAAATGAGATTTAAAGACTTATCCAAAAAAATGGAAGGAATGGATAAGTTTGATGTAGATATATCAGCTAAAGTAAATAAAGACGATACAATAATTGAATCTAAAGGTCTAAATAAAAACTTAATTATTGATAAAGAAATAAAGAAACTTGGTAATGTAATCAAAGATTATACTACTATAAAAGAATCTATTACTGATAGTATTGCATTAGCTGAAAAGAAAGCAAACATTGCAATGTTTTTATCAATCATTTCATTAGTCGGAGTAGTACTTATATTAATATTATATAGTTTATAAAATGAAATAATTAATTTTTAATGATTATATCTTCTTAATATTTCATTTATGTCAATTGTAGGTTTCTCACAATAAAAGTTATCACAATAGTAATAAGTTGTCAATTCATTAATTAGTTTGTAATTTTCATACCCTACTATCAAATTTTTGATTTCCATATTTTCATTCGTGTTTAACTCATTGTTTTTTTCTAAATTAATCAACACAATATTATTATTTAAACTAAAGTTTTTATTTAAAACTATTTGCTGTAGTTCCTCTTCTTCATTTTTTATAACAATTATTAATAAAGTATTGTTTACTGATGAATTATTTTCAGTAAAATAATTCAATAATGAGCAAAAATATGCTGGTGAAGAACTTAATTGAACTGAAAAATAATTTAAAGTTAATTCATATATTTCTTTGTATTTTATATTAGAAGTAATTTTATAAAAATAATCCAAATTTTGCAACATAACAGAATTACCTGATGGCATAGTATTATCAATAATTTCTTTTTTGTTTAATATCAAATCATTATTGTATTGAGAATTATAAAATCCACCATTGACTTCATCATAAAAGTTTTTAATCACAAACTCTAAAAGATTGATACTTTTATCAAGGTATACTTTATCCAAAGTATTTTTATATAATTTTATACCTGATTCAATTAAATAAGCATAATCATCTAAAAAAGCTTTACTTTTTACTTTTCCATCTAAATAATAATGATATAAATCACTATCAAAAAACAAATTATTAAAAATAGAACTGTAAATATTAGTAGCTAAAATCAATATTTCATCTTCAATAATGTCGAATGTGTAAGTATTATTTTGGATATTTTGAGATTTAAATTGTTTTAAGTTGTTAAATAGATCAAGCAAACCATTAATTAATAGACAGTTCCAATTTGTTTGTGCTTTTTGATCTAAGAAGGGTTTTATCCTATTATTTCTAATTGAATATAAATAATCATTAAATATAGTTAGAAATATTTTATAAAAATCATCAATAGCTATATTAAATTCATTAAGTTTCTTATTTGTTATATTAATAGATTCATCGGATACATATAAAATATTTGTGCCTTCAATAATTCTACTTGACTCATCTTCAAAATTTCCATTTTTATCTATATTATAGAATAACGTATATAATTCAAAATACAAATCATTTATAATTAAACTATTTTTATCATCAGTTGATTTTAAGTTGTTAATTGATTTAAAGTTATTAAATTCATCTAACAATTCATTATATTCCCACACATAAAATTTGCCTTCTTTATTTTCACTATCTGCATCAATTGAAGAAGAAATTAAATTTTCTTCTAACAAAAATTCCTTTTTAAGAAAATTGTAAATATTAATTGAGACTTCTAAAAAATCTTTGTTATTACAAATAAGTCCTGTTTTAGAATATATTGAAATTAATTGTGCATTGTCGTAAAGCATTTTCTCAAAATGTGGTAATATCCACTTCTCATCAGTAGAATATCTATGGAATCCTCCACCTATTTGGTCATTTATGCCACCAGACTGCATTTTTGATAGTGTTAAATCAATTAAGTTGATATTTTCTTGAAAATTATTATTAACTGAATAATTAAGTAAAAATAGCAAATTTTGTGGATTAGGAAATTTGGGTTTAAAACCAAACCCTCCATTAGTTTTGTCAATACTTTTAATTAAAGATTTATAGCCATTTTTTGTTACTTCATCTAAATCCAATTCTTTAGAATGATTATCATTATTTTTAAAAGAATTAGTCTCTATTATATGATTTACTATTTCATTTGACGACTCAATTATCTCAAAATAACTTTCTTCCCAAGCTTCTTTTATTCTTGAAATCAAATTTTTCATTCCAATTCTATTGCCTAAGTCGTTTTTGGGAAAGTACGTACCAGCAAAAAATGGTTTTTTTTGAGGTGTCAATAGAATAGTCATTGGCCATCCACCATAACCAGTCATATTTTGTAATACTTCCATGTAAATAGTATCTAAATCTGGTCTTTCCTCTCTATCAACTTTTATGTTAATAAAATTCTTATTCATTAACTCTGCAACTTCTGCATCTTCGAAAGATTCTTTTTCCATTACATGGCACCAGTGACAGGTAGAATATCCAATAGATAAAAAAATTGGTTTATTTTCTTTCTCTGCTATTGCAAATGCTAAATCATTCCAAGGATACCAATTAACAGGATTATGCACGTGTTGTAGTAGATAAGGACTTATCTCATCTTTAAGATTGTTTTTGGGAATTTGTGTAGTATTTTTTGAAATTGAGTTATTATTTTCTTTGTTCATATAAGATTAATTATAGACTTAACTTTTTATAAATATTTTCAGGAATTGATTTGATTACCTTCAAAATATACTTCCAATAAAATGGGGTATAAACTACATCTTTATTGTTTTTTATAGCATTTAATATGTCATCAGCTACTTTTTGGGGAGATGCAAATAAAAAGTTTTTAGGATAATCAGAAGTCATTTTTGTATCTACAAATCCAGGTTTAATAGTTAAAATATTCACATTATTTTTAAATAATTTATTTCTAATACCTTGTAAGTATAATTCTAAAGCACCTTTTGATGTACCATAAATATAATTACTTTGTTTAACTCTGTCACCAGCTACACTACCTATTACAGCAATTGTACCTGACTTTTGTTTAATAAGTTGATTTGCAAATATATTAATATAACTTACTACTGATGTAAAATTTAAATTTAAAGAATCCAAAATAAAATTATTATTAAGTTCATCATTTGAATCAATATCCAAAGAACCATAAGCTATTAAAATTAAATCAATTTGCTTTAAATTATCAACAACAAAGTTTAAAAGATTATTATGTTGATTAAATTCCAAAGGACTTTGAATATAAGACATATAGTTGTGTTTTGGAAATTTAATTTTCAAATCATTCGTAACTGTATTTAATTTACTAGAATCTCTTCCTACTAACATAAAATTATTCCTTTCAGAATTAAATTCTTTTTTTGTTGAAATTCCTTTTATAACTTCTATTGCAATCTCGGAAGTTGCGCCTATTATTACTATGTTCATATTTTTTTATTTTAAATATATTCTAAAAATAAATATTCTGAGAAATGAAATAAGATTTATATTAAAAAGAGTTAAACTAACTTATATTGCTATTTATTTAATCTATAATTATTTTTATTATAATAAAATAATGTAAAAGCAGTATTTGTATTTTGTGACCCAATTTTAGTTTCACCATTTGAATTACTAAACTTTAGTTTTAATTCTATTGTAACATAAAGAAATACTGGTTTTCTAAATTCATTAGAAATAAATAAATTTCCGTGTGAATTAATCACACAACTATTGACAAATGTAGAATTTTTAGTATAGAAAGTCATATTAGCATTACCTGTTCTGACGTAATCTATTTGCGTAGTGAGTAAGTTGATAGTATCTTTTTCGCCTTTCATTCTAAACAAAGTCGTTTCTTTAATATTAGATAATGGAAACCCATTTTCAGCTATTTTGTAATTATTATTAGAAATCCAAGTTTCATTTAATTGTTTTTTAGCATAACCTATCGGAAACAATAAATGTGGTTGAAAACTTCCCCCTGGTGTAATCGAAACTTCATTTGAATCAATTACATAGTTGTTGTATCTGTTGCCCAGACTATCAATTTCCAAATATACTCTTTTATTTTGCCAATTAGATTCATTTCTTTCTACATTTTTGACATCACCCTTACTTTCTTTACCAATAAAATTTTTAAGAAAATAAGTTAAATAAAAGTGGTTGTTTTTACCTACCGAATCACATACTAAAACAATTCTTTCATATCTTAATTTAAGTAATGGTTCTTCAAAATCAATGGTTATGGAATCTGCAGAATGTATAAGGTATTCCAATGTATCACCCTTTTCGAATTTGTAATAAGCGTACATTGTATCTATCATTTCGTTTTTTTCAAAATCAAAAGGATTATTATAAACTTTTGGATTAATAATAACTTTTTGTGTGGTATCTTTAATAGTAGTATCTTTATTTGTATAATTTGTATTATTTGTTTTAATACCATTTTTATTGTTATTATTTATTTTGGTTTGTGCATTTAACAAAGACACAAATACAAGAAAAATAAGGGTAAAATGTCTTAATTTCATTAATTTCTTTAATTTTGAATATATTATAAATAAAAAATATGATTATTTAATAAGTGTTATCAACGATAATAAGGTTTAAATAACTTAATATATTTATTTGTTACTTATATTTACTGCAAATTAAAGTAAATTCAACTTTGTTTTAATAGTTTTTTTAATAGTTTTTTTAATAGTTTTTTTAATAATTTTTTTAATAGTTTTTTTAATAATACCAGAAAATGATAGTTTAAGATGATACCAGAAGAAATTGTAAATAGAATAATTGAAGAATCTGATATAGTAGAAGTTGTATCTGATTTTGTTAAGCTAAGTAAAAAGGGTAAAAATTATCTAGGATTATGCCCATTTCATAACGAGAAAACACCTTCTTTCAATGTTTCTTTTGAAAAGCAAATTTATAAATGTTTCGGTTGTGGAAAGGCAGGCGGTGCAATTAATTTTGTGATGGATATGACTGGTTTTCAATATCCAGAAACTCTTAAATATTTGGCTCATAAATTTAATATTATTATTCCTGAAGAAAATATTGAAAAAAATAAAAATAGTAAAAAAGATTTAGTTCTTAAATGTCTTGATGTTGCAGCTATTATTTATAATAAAAACCTAAAAAATTCAAAAAATAAAATAATATCTCAGTATTTAGTAAAAAGAGATTTTAACAATGAAATGCAGGAGAAGTTTTTATTAGGTTATGCTCCAGATAGTTGGGATTATATTCTTAATTTGTTGAAAAAAGAAGGATTTGAAGATGAAATAATTATTGAGAGTGGATTAGTTGTTCAGAACGAAAAAGGGAAATTATACGATAGATATAGAAATAGATTACTTTTCCCAATTAAAAATTTTGTTGGTAAAATCGTTGGATTTGGCGGAAGAGACTTAGGTACTGATACTAATTCTGCCAAATATATAAATTCTCCAATGAGCGTAGTATATGATAAGAGCAAAATACTTTATTCATTATATGAAGCAAAGGGTCAAATAAGACTTAATAATTATTCGATATTAGTTGAGGGTTATGCTGATACAATTACCCTTCATAAAGAAGGTTATACAAATACTATTGCGACCTGTGGCACTGCTCTAACATTAGACCAAGTAATTCTTTTAAAAAGATATTCAACAAATATCTATGTTTTGTTTGATGGAGATGAAGCTGGGCAAAATGCTACTGTAAAGGCATTGGAATTAACACTTAAAGAAGGCTTAAACACAAAAATAGTAGTTTTAGATAAAGTAGATGATCCAGATAGTTATTTGAGAAATAATGGCAAACTTTTGTTTAAAAATAAAATAGACAAAGCCTTTAATTTTGTTGAATATTTAGTTTATTTATTCAATAATAACAATAAAAACAACACTTCACCTCTTGACAAATCTAATTTGATTAGGGAATTAATAAATTTGGTAATTTTGATTCCTGATAAATTACAACATCAATATTTGTTGGAAGAGATAAAAGATAAATTAAGATTAAATAACGAACAATTTAATGAAGTTGAACTGATTTATAATTCTAAATTTAACATAAATTCCAAAGAACCAAATAATGTTAAAAAAATTCTTGAGATTCATCAAATAGAAAATAATTCTGATAATTTCATAAAACAAATTGATCAATTATTGAAGCAAGAAGAAATTACTATTTTTAAGTTGATATTAGATGATTCTTATTATTTAAAATTATTAAATGATGAATATTTATTTACTTCAGAAAGTTTTACAACAGATTCTGCAAAATTAATTTATGACAATTTGAACTTATTAGACTTAACGTCTGATATCAAAAAAAATATATTATTTTCAATTATTAATAATGAATTAATCGATAACAAAGTCAAAGAAATATTAACTAACATTAGTTTAATGAGCTTGGAACAATCTGAAACTTGGATAAAATTTACTAATATTAATAAAGAATTAGACTTAGAACAATATTTTCGAATTTGTGTTGATAAAATCATATTTGAAAGTAAAAAATATGAACAAAAAATCTTAAAAGATTTGATTATGAATAAAGACAACTTAGAAGAAAAATTATCATTGATAGTAAAAATGAATCAACTTAATCAAGAAATTGCAAAATTTATTATTATTGAATAAAATCGTAATAATTATAAAAACAATAATAAAGATAATTTGATTTTCACATTAAATTTACGAACAAATTTAATTAATAATAATTAAAATGTTATTTTGCAGTCTAAATAACATTTATAAGTCAAAATTAAAATAAATATTAATCAATAAAATACAATTAAGTAAGTTATGGAAATAAAATCAAAATTAATTGATAAATTTGTAAGATACGCAAAAATTGATACTCAATCAGACCCAAAATCAAAAACATTTCCTTCAACTTTAAAACAATTTGATTTGGCGAACTTATTAGTAAGTGAATTAAAACAAATTGGGATACAAAATGCCTATGTTGATGAGAATTGTTATGTTTGGGCAAACGTAGAATCAAATTCAGATAAAAGTGATTTACCTAATATTGGATTTGTATGCCACATGGATACTGCTCCAGATTTTACGGGCAAAGGTGTAAATCCACAAATTATAGAAAGTTATCAAGGACAAGATATTAAATTGGGCGATACTAACTTTTATATTAAATTCAATGAAAATCCTGCTTTAAAAAACTGCATTGGTCATACAATTATTCATACTGATGGTTTGACTTTATTAGGTTCTGACGATAAATCAGGTGTTACGGCTATTATGACAATGGCTGAATTATTAATGAAAAATCCAGACATTATACACGGCAATGTAAAAATCTGCTTTACACCTGATGAAGAAATTGGAAAAGGTGCAGATAGATTTGATTTAGTCAAATTTGATTGTGAATATGCTTATACAATTGACGGTGAAATGCCTGGTGAACTTAATAAAGAAACATTCAGTGCAGATACTGCCATTATAAGAACTTTTGGAAGAGATATTCACCCAGGGTCGGCTAAAAATATAATGGTAAATTCTATGAGGGCAATGGCTGAAATTATCACGAAACTACCTAAAAATATGGCACCTGAAACTACAGAAGGATATGAACCATACATACATCCTCATAAGTTAGAAGCAACAGTCCCAAAATCTGAATTATTAGTACTTCTAAGAGATTTTAAAACGGAAGGACTGACTACACAGAAAGAATATTTAGAAAAAATCATTTCTGAAGTACAACAAAACTATAAAGACACTGTTATTGAATTAGAAATAATTAAAATGTATAGAAATATGTTGGATAATTTGGAGGAAAATCCAAAAGGTTTGGATTATTTATTTGAAGCTGCTGATATGGCTGGAGTTTCTCCTTTTTGGAATCCTATTAGAGGTGGAACTGATGGTTCAAGATTAACTGAAATTGGTTTACCTACTCCAAATATATTCACTGGTGGTCAAAATTTCCACAGTAATACAGAATGGTTGTCAGTTGATTCATTAGTAAAATCTGTTGAAACTATGATAAATTTAGTCCAAATTTGGGAAAAAAATTCTTAGATTTTAATATATATTTCTATTAATAATCAATTTTTCTTTAAACATCAATTACATTTTAATTTTTAATAAATTTGAAAGAGACCAAAAATAAATTTTCTAAAAACTTTATAAAGATATTAATTTCATTAATTTTAGTTGTAATATCAATAAAATACTCTTTAAAAGATATCAATTTTGAAGAGTTAAAATCAATATTAAAAACTACAAATTTTGGAATTGCTTTATTACCTATTCCTATAATATTATTATCACATCTTTTTAGAGCATTTAGATGGAAAGTAATGTTAAATCCCATCAAAGAAGGTATTAACTCTTTAAATTTATTTTCTGCTGTGATGATTGGTTATGCTGCAAATAGTGCATTACCAATTCCAAGATTGGGCGAATTATTAAGACCTTATGTGATAAGCAAAAAAGAAAAATTATCTTTTTCAAGTGTTTTTGCTACAATTGTAATTGAAAGAATTTTAGATTTAATTTTTTTGATTTTTCTTTTTGGCGTCTCCTTTATTACTTTGAGTAAAAAAATAGTGAATATTTTGCCAGACGATATTAATCCAAACAATCTAATTATTTTGGTTTTGTTGTTTGTTCTAATATTATTGACAAGTTTTTATCCCCCATTTTTTTTATTAATAATTAATAAAATTATTAAGCCAATTTCATTAAATGTGTCTATAAAACTTCTTAATATTTTTGAAAAATTTAAATTAGGTTTAATAGTAATAAAAAAGCCATCTGCTTACGTAAGATTAATATTTGATTCCTTTGTCATTTGGTTTTTATATGCTGTTCCTTTATATATTACATTCTTTGCTTTTGAATTTCAAAATGATTTGCATCTTGGAATAATTGATGCTTTTATGTTGTTAATTATCTCGGGAATTGGAGTTACAATTGCTCCCACACCTGGTGCTATAGGAGTTTATCATATTTTGGTTTCTACTGCTATGGTACAATTATATGGTATCCCAAAAGAAGTCGGTTTAGCTTATGCAACAGTAGTACATATCATTAATTATTTATTACAAATAATTGTTGGTGGTATATATTTTATGCGTGAAAATATCAATATTGGTAGTATTTCTAATTTAAGTTCTGAAAGTGCTGAATAATCATTTCTCAAATAATTTCTTAATTTATAATAATAATCAAAATAATACAAAAATGGAAGATAATCTACAAATTCAAACCATAAATCTTAAAAATCAGTTTACCAAAAGAGTAAATTTTGGACATTTGTGGATATTTAGTAATGAATTAGTAAATGTACCAAACTTAGAAAATGGATGTATTGTCAAGGTTGAAGATGAGTCTGGTAAATCTTATGGTTATGCTTTTTATAATCCTAATAGTTTAATTACTTGTCGATTATTATTAACAAATAAATTTCCAGATTCAGAACTATTTACAAATAGAATTAAAGACTCTTATAATAAAAGATTAAAATATATTAATACTAAAATTTCTAATTCTTTTAGAGTTGTTTTTGGGGAATCAGATTTATTACCGGGTTTGGTTGTAGATAAATTTGCTGATTATTTATGTATTCAAATACTATCCTCTGGTATGGAGAAGTATCGTGATATAATAATTAGTTCTTTGATTGAAGTTATTCCCTCAATTAAAGGAATTTATGAAAAAAGCGACTCTCATACTCGTAAATTAGAAGGATTAGAAGAGAAAGTAGGTGCTATATATGGCGATATTCCAGAATATATTGAAATTATAGAAAATGATTTAAAATATAGTATTTCTTTTATTAAAGGACAAAAAACTGGGTATTTCTTAGATCAAAAGTTAAATAGAGAGTTTATTTCTAAAATATCAGATGGCTTAGATGTATTAGATTGTTATACAAATTTAGGTGGCTTTATAATAAATGCTGCCAAAGGGAATGCAAAATCCACAACTGCACTTGATATTTCTAAAGATGCAATTAGTATGGCAAAACAAAATGCAATATTAAATGGATTTGATAACATTGATTTTGTCGTAGATGATGTTCCAAACTTTTTAAAGAAAAGTTTTGATTTAAATAAAAAATGGGATTTGATTATTCTCGACCCTCCCTCATTTGCTAAAAATAGAAAAAGTATTCCAATGGCAAAACACGCCTATTCAAAAATAAATAGATTAGCTATGAAATTATTGAATGATAAGGGCATTTTAGTAAGTTCAAGTTGTACAAAACATATAGAAGAAGAATTGTTGTTGGATATTATATTAAGAGAGGCGCAGAAGCAAAATCTGAGATTTACTTTAATTTATAGAGGTAGCCAACCACCTGATCATCCATACCTTATAAATATGTCCGAAACAAATTATCTTAAATTTTTCGTCTTTCAATTATTATAAATCATTTATCAATATTTATTTAACCAAATAAAATAAATTTAAGTTAATATTATTTGTTTTAAATGTATTAACTCCAGAAAGCATAATATTATAATTCATATCTATTAGATACTTTTTGGATACATAAAAATTAAATCCAAATCCTATTGTGCTGTGATTATATCCTAAACTTATTTGATTAGGATTTAAATGTATTTTGTTATTTTGTAATTTTTTTAAATTTAAAGAGGACTGAAAATTGTAATGAGCATAAATACTTGCTTCCTCTATATTTTGAAAAGTTATTTTCAAATCACCTATTAACCTATCTAAATAATCTCTATCTCTATAATTATATAAAAAACTACTTTCAAATAATAGTTTATTGATTTTATACCCTATTGCACTTCCGAATAAAATTTCATTACTTAATGGAGACCAAAAAGGATATTCAGGATTATTATTTACAATAGATACTTTATTTAGTGCTATTCTAAATTCTGAGAATACTTGAATATAATTTTCCTGTTTATTCTTTAAATAATACCTTGTTCCAAATATTAAATGATTTAACAAAGTCAGATTAAATGTTGAATCTCTATTAAAATTAATAGTATTAGTTACATTTTGAGAATTGACTGAATCAAATTTATTGATTTTATTAAGTGATAATACTTGTATAGGTAAATAAGCAAAGACATTAAAATTATCATTAATCTTGTAACTACCACCTAAAGTAAATTCTTGAGAATCAAAATTAAAATTATAATAAGCATTTCTAAATATTATTGAATCATTGAACACAAAGTCTTGTGTAAATTTATTCTGTAATGAATCAAATTGATAAATTTCACTCGAATTATTAGCTTTATAATTAAATATTATATTAAAATCCTTATAACCTTTATTTATAAAATTTTCTGGAATCGTTTGACTCATTAAATTATCAAAACAATTTAAAATTAAAGAAATAAAAAATATTAATTTCGTTATTCTTATTGTGTTTATTTTAATTATTTTGTAGTACAATTTATTATTATTGCTATATTTGTTATTAGTAATATTCATATTTAATTTAAGTTAATCAATTCAAAAAAAGGAAATAAATGAAATTTTTATCTAATTATGCAACGAAATTATTCTTAATTTTCTTTATTAACTTTATATTTAGTTATAATTTATTTTCAAATGAAATAAATATACAAAATAAATTATCTTCAAATACAAAACTATTCTTAAAGGAGTTATCTGAGAATACTAACATAAATATTATCAAAAACTCAAACAAGAAATCTAATATTCAAGAATTACAAAACGTAAAATTTTCAAACAATTTTAATAATTTTGAAGAAGAATATACAAAATTAAGTAATTTAATATTAAATAATAAAAATTTGATGAAATCTGAAAATTTTATTTATGAGAACATCAAAATCATTTCTAATTCTTCAAATGAAATGTACATAAATGGATTAATCAAATTAGATAATCAATATAATTTCAATGATTTATCAATGTTTGAACAAATGGGTGTAAAAATTAATTCAAGATTTAATACAATTTTGTCTGTTAAAATCCCAATAAATAGGTTGATTGATGTATTAAAACTTAATAATATCAAATATTTCGAAACTTACAGCAATGATTCTCCTTATTTACAGAAGTCTCGTAAAGAAGCCGGAGTTGATGAAGTTAATCAAGGTATAAGCGACGGGACAAATCAAATAAAAGGACTCTCTGGGAAAAATGTGATAATTGGTGTGATTGACTGGGGATTTGATTATACACACCCAAATTTCTGGGATTCGACTTATACAAATCCAAGAATTGTAAAAGCTTGGGATCAATACAAGAATGTCAATAAATATGGGTTTATACCTAATTACGGTTATGGTGTAGTTTATCAAAATAAAGAAGATATGTTGAATGTTATTTCTGACACAGCTTCAGAACACGGAATAATTTCTCATGGCTCACATACTGCTGGGATTGCTGGTGGAAATGGCTATTGGGGTGCAATTGACCATACAAAAGGAGTTGCACATAATTCAGACTTAATATTTGTTACAAGAGGTTCTGGTCCTGTTGCATTCGCAGATGCAGTTGATTTTATTAATAAGTATTCTGACTCAGTTAATAAACCGTTCGTTATTAATATGAGTTTTGGAGGTCATAATGGACCCCACGATGGCACAAGTTTACAAAATCAAATAATTGATGAAGTAGCTACTAATGGCAAAATATTCATTGGTTCAGCTGGAAATAATGGTAATGATAATTGCCATTTGAAATATAATTTTAAAGAAGTCAATGGTTTGTATAATTTAGATACAATGAATACAGTAATTGGATTTGGAAATGTTGCTGATTATTATGGTCAAAGTATTATAATTTGGGGCGAAGAAAATAAAAATTTTGAAATAAGATTAAAATTTTTGAGTAGCAGTGGAATTGTTAATTACATTTCCAAATCTTATAAAACTTCAGAAAACTTAATTATTGATGAAGAAATAATATTTGGAAATAACGATACTATTTTATTGAAATTAGTAACAGAAAGTAATAATCAATTAAATAATAAACCCAATGCTTTACTTACTTTAAAAAACAAATCTAAAAATGTTATTGGTTTGGAGATTGTGAATCAAACTATTGATAAAACGCAAACTATACACTTATGGAATATGATTAGACAAAATAAAAGGTTAACAAACTGGGGACGTTCGTTCTTAAATACAACTGGTTCAAAAGTTTTGGACAACTTTATTTCAGGTGATAATAATTATACGGTTGGTGAGCCATCAGGTGTTGGGAAAAAAGTGATTTCTGTAGGCTCATTTTCTGTTTCAGCAAATTCAAATAACGAAGTGCAGTCAAACAACATCTCTGCATTCTCCTCCAAAGGACCAACGCTTGATGAGAGAGTCAAACCAGAACTTGCAGCATCTGGCGAAAATGTTAGGTCATCAATAAATACTCAAGACCCAAACCAAGGAAGTGGTTACACTCCAGGAGTTAATGAATTTGAATTTAATGGAAGAACTTATAGATATTTCCCTTACTCTGGTACCTCTATGTCAGGTCCAATGGTGGCTGGTACTGTTGCTTTATTATTAGAATTAAACCCTAATCTTAGTCCTGAAGAATTAAAATACATTTTACAAACTAGCACCAAACAAGATAATTTTACAAAATTCTATGACAGAAATTTTCCTAATAATACTTGGGGTACTGGGAAATTAGATGCCAAATCTGCAGTAATTAAAACTTATAATTTATTAACAAGCGTTGAAGGTTATACTAATAATTCAAATGTTACTATATACCCAAATCCATTTATTGATGAAATATTTATTAAATTCAACAATGAAAAGTATTATAAATATGAAATCTATGATATTACTGGAAAAATAATATTAAATGGTGAGATGAATATTGATTATAATTCTGATAAATCAACATTCATTAATCTAAGTAATCTAAACAAGGGAAATTATTTATTAAAACTATACAAGTTAAATTCAAATAATTCTAAGGATAATAATACATTTGAAGCATACAAAATAAATAATTTTGGAAAGTAGATAAATCTAACTTTAATGATATTTAAAATTATTTGTCTATTGGAGTTTTAACTTCTATTAAAACTGTTCTACAATAAAATCTACCTTCAGCATTAGAATTATCGAATTTTATTTCTGAAGGCCCAATACCTTTTACTTCTATAAATTTATAATTTTTATTAAAAGAAGTAAGATAATTTGCCACTGCATCAGCTCTTTCTTGTGATAAATTGTAGTTGTAAGTTAATTCGCCAACCAAATCTGTTGAGCCAATAATTTTTGTCTTCGAATTATTTTGAATAGTATTAAATGTAAAATTTTTCAGCATACTTTTATTTATATCTGAAATATCAGAACTATTATAATCAAATACTATTAAATTTAATCTACCTAATTCATAATTATTTTGGTCTTTGAAGACAGTAAAATTTATTTTATTTGTATCATTTTGTTCATAAATATTTTTAGAAATAATTTCGAAACTACACTCATTATAATAATCTAAAATTTTATTGTATTTAGTAAGATAATTCTGATTAAGGTTAAATTTACAGATTATTGATTTATTTTTTTCATCAATTATTAAATCATAAAATTCTTTTTCAAGTTTGATTTTATTGTCTTTATAGATTGCATAAATTTCCAAATCTTTAATTTTATTCTTATAATTTAAGTCAATATTTTGCTCAGTTTTATTTGAAGTATATTCTATAAAATTTGAATGCAAAATTGGTTCAAAAAGAGTAATATCATCAGAAAATAGTTCTACTCGGCGGTATTCATCAGTTATTATTTGATTGTCTATTTTAGATTTATTTTCAAATACTTTAGTTTTAATTAATATTTTATCATTGTCAATATTCCATTTAGAAATTAAGTAATATTTAATAGTACTTGCTCTATTTGACATTAAACTATTTGTAGATTTTAAATTACTTTCTTCTAATCCATCAGACATCCCTACTATAGTCATATTTGACTTTGATTTACTTAATCTACTTCCTAAAATATCTAAAATATGATAGTAAATATCTAAATTATTATGTGGTAGTTTTTTTTCATCAAATTGATAACTATTTTCATACCTTTCAATAAATTTGTTATTTAAATTGGCACTTGAACTATCAAAAAAAATATAAGGTAAAATGGGATATGTTTGAGTTACAAAAGTTTCTAAAATTGACAGATTATCTGCTTTTACAATATTTAAATTATTTGTTTTGTTAATTTGTTTTTTTGGAGTTTCAGTTAATATTTCTTTCTTTACTGTTTCAATTTCAGTTAAAATAACTATTTTTTCTTCTAAATCTGTTGAATCAACTATACTGTTATCCAAAAATACCAACAAATTAAGTCTAAGAATATTAGTTTCCCAAAAAGAGTCTGATTTTAAATTATTTAAGCCTAATCTATAATTAATTTCAGTACCAACTTGTAAGTTATTGATCCAACTAAATTTACTTTGAAGAGCAAAACTTAATCCATAAGAAGTATTAACATTATTTATTTCACCTTCTTCAATAATTTGTGTTCTTCTTTGATTATTAAAAAGTATATTATCTGGAGATATTATTGTTTGAGTATTTGTAAAATTAGTGTTTCCTAATAAATCAGAATAATCAATACCTAATCTAAAACTAACAGGAACATAATTTAAAGGTTGTGTATTGAAACCTATCTCAAACCCTAAATAATTTAGCTTTGCTTTATAATTATGTTGTAATTCAAGTTTAGTATAATTATCGTTTGTTTGGTTATAAACTTCAAAGTTCTCTGAAGATTTATTTAATTCTAAATTTCTATTTTCTATATATATTCTAGTATCAATAGAAAACAATTTATTAAGTATATTATAATTTATACCTGTTCCTAAAAAATAACCTTTGTTATTATTATTGTCAAATATACCACAATCAGCAGAATTATAAATTAGAGGTAATTGGGTTTTATGATATATAAAATTAGGTCCACCTAAAAGATAAAAATCTGGCAGTTTCTGATTATTTTTATCATCAGCTCCTAAATAATTGTAAACTGATAAAAAAAGAAAAATAAAGAGGTAAAGGTATTTTAAATATATATTGATGGAGTTCAAAAGATTATTTTTAATTATAATTTTAAATCAAATATCTGATTTGTTAATTAGTTAATTTTTTAATATAAAATTAAAATTTATTAATTTTTTTTATTTATTCAATAATAATAAAATTAATTTAATAAAGTTACAAATAAGTTCAATAATAATTCATTTTTTAATAACATTTAGTATCTTTGTTTATAAGTACTTCATTTTTAATAACGAGACTTTGATTACTTCCACAAAAATTGGTACCTCTTGCATCAGCATAACTTAAATCTGCACCATGGAAATTATTATTAGAAAAATCAGCATAGTTAAGGTATGCGCCTCTAAAAGTACAAAGGGATAAATCATTATCTATGCAAGTTGATTCTTGTATATCAATTCCTCTGAAACTTGAACTTGTAAAAGTAGAATTTTTGAGAACGGCAAATTTAAAATTTGAAACGTCAAAAGAAGCAAAAGTTGCAATACAATTATCAAAAACAACATATCTAAAATCACCAAAATAAAATGTAGAATAATTTACATCTTTAAGATTCGTAAAATTTGAGAAAGCAAATGTTGATGAATCTAATTTAGCACCATTAAAAACAACTTCATTAAAATCAGAATACGCTAAATTACTTTTAAATCCTTTCACACTTTTGAAATTAGTTTTTGAAAAATTTGTAAGTTTATTCTCAGAACCTTGAAGATTCATAAAACTTAAATTTACATTTTGGATATTACACTCTATACACTCTTCAGAAGAAAAATATGCAGCAATATCTATGTTTTTATAATTTCCAACCTGTGAAGGTAGATTTAAGCCTCTTTCAATTAGTTTTTCAAGGTCAGGTTGAACAAAAATTGGAATACTTCTTATTTTTTCTGGAATTAGTCCATTAATATAACTAAACTCATAATAATAATTTCCAGAATTTATGAAAACATCAACGAAAGTATTTGTATTGTTCAAATCAAATACCACATTATTATTATTTTTATTTATTAATTTTACTCTAAAAATTGAATTGTTTTGTATTCTAAAAGTGAATTGAGCATTAAACTCAAAAAATACATCAACTCTATCAATACCTAATTCAAAGTTATCAATTTCATTATTTTTTAAAGCGAAATTTGGATTTTCTAAACTTAAAACAATTACACAACCAGGAATAGTAGAATTATTAGTTTCTTGAAGGGTTTGATATTCAGAAATTGCTTGTCTTGGATACAAAAAGTCAATAAATATTTTATCTTCATCACAAGATAAAATAAAAAGTATTAATATGGTAAATATTATATTCATAATTAAAGTCAAACAAATTATATGCCATATAATCTATATATTTAGTTATAGATTAATCATTGGGTTAGAACATCGAGTTGACAGTTGTAATTAGATGAAAGAACTATTTTAATTCCCAATAAAGTTCGTTTCTTAAAGTAATTATCCAATCTGACATAATTTTTTGACGTTTAGATACCATAGTTAATTGCTCAATATTTTTGTAATCCTCATCTAAATTAACATTATGTTCTGGATTATATTCTTTTTTGTAAATTATATGATATGCAGGTTTGATTGGATCACCACCATAAGGTATTGGATCACTAACATCACCAATATTTAATTCTAAAATAACACTTTTAAGATTTGGTGGCATTTCTTCTAATTGTAATTTACCCAAAAAGCCGCCAAATCCCTTTGTATCTTTGTCATCAGAGTTTTCTTTAGCCAAATCTTCAAACTTTTCACCTTTTTGAAATTTATCTTTTAAACTCTTAAGTTCATTTATTACATCTTTTGTATCATCATCAGATAAATCAACTTTAAATAAAATATGTTTGGTATTTAAAGCATCTTTTTTCTTATCAATAGTTTGAATTATATGGAAACCAAATGGAGTTTCAATTGGCAAAGAAATTTCACCTTTTTGTAAATTATTAGCTGCCTTTTCAAACTCAGGAAATAGTTTACCTTTTTCAAACCAACCTAAATTTCCACCATCTGCAGCAGAACCAGGATCAGCACTATAAGTTGTAGCAAATTTTGCAAAATCACCACCATTTATAATTGAATCTCTTACCGCTACTGCTTTTTCGTAAGCTTTTATTTTTAAATCATTATTAACTTTAACATTTTTCACAATGTGATACAGTGAGATTTTGGGTGCAACTTTTGGAATAGAATCTCTATATTTCTCAAAAAATTCTTCTACTTCCTTTTTACTGACATTAATTTGGCTAAATTTTAGTTGAGTTAATTTATCTACTAATAACCTTTGTTTAATCAAATCATTATATTCATACTTAGCTCTATTAATAGTTTTGCCTATCACTTCTTCTACCCTACTTTCTGAGCCATATTGTCTAATCATTCCATTCAAAAATTCATTCCATCTTTGGCTTATTTCATCATCACTTACTTCGACAGAATCTTCAACTGCTTTCATAACCATCAATTTTTCATTAATCAAATTATCAAGTATTTTTTTTCTATATGCATCATCTTGAAAATTTATTGAAGGATTGGATTGCATAACCATTGCCATATTTTGGTCAACTTCAGACTTTAAAATCAAATCTTTACCAACTATAGCAACAACTTTATCCAAAGAACTACCTTTTTTAATTTGAGCAAATAATTCTAAATCATTACCACAGAAAATAAATAGAGTTATTAAAAGAATTAAGATGTTTTTTGTTTTTAAAATACTGATTTTGTTTAACATTGATTAATAGTTTTTGATTTTATGTTAATAAAAATATGAATATGAATAATAGTTTTAAAATATAAGTAATTAAGAATAATTATTTAGATTTTGCAGACAATGTTTTATTTATCATCTCTAATTTATCCCAATCAACTTCAACTTTATGTTTATTTCTTACGCCACTAAGCCATTGATTCAATAAATTTTGTCTGACTATGTTTTGAACTTCTGATGAAATATCATTTATTGCTTCTTCAAAAGTTTTTTGTTTTGGTTCAACAACCGAATTAATTTTAAGTATAACGTAACCATTTTCAAAAGTAATTGGATTCATAATCTCATTTTGAGTATAATTTTTTTGATTTAATATTTGTGCATATTTTGAACGTTTAGCCGAAAGCAAACCTAATTCTCCATTCTTTTCTCTTAAACCAGGACGCAAAGTATATTCAGATGCTAATTGAGCAAAATTTTCACCTTTATTTGCTTTATTATATATTTCATTTGCAATACTGTCGTTCATCACAAAAATCTCAGATACATCATACATTTTATCAGAAAAATAGTTTGTTTTTGTAGAATCATAATACTTTCTTGCAATTAATGTATCGAATTTTAATTTTTCCCAAACATTTTCATTTTCAACTTTGAATAACAATATACCTTCAAAAAAATCACGGCTTAGACTTCTAAATTCTTCGAATTCATTTTCTAAATTCTTACTTGAAATCTCAATTATTTCACCTTCAATCATTTTCTTTATAGACTTATTCAATCCTTCTTTATTTGTTGCCGTACCTTTTAATCTGTTTTCATTTTTTAAACTAAAATCAATTAAATCTTCAATTGTCCATTTTTTATCTTTATTGGAAATAATTATATGACTTTTAATATCTTCTTCTTTTAATTTGGCAAAACTTGGGTCAAGGTTAGTTTTAGTAGTGTCTAATTTTGATAATAATTTGTTAAAGTTTAATTCATCTATTTTGAAATTTAATTCTTTTGATAATTTGTCTAAAAACTTTTGTTTGTCTTCATCATAATATAATCTTTTGTATTTTTTAGATATATCATCTAAATCGTATTCTTTTGGTATATCGAAAGTTGAGTCTCTTTTAATGATATGAATACCAAATTCAGTTTTAACTTTCTGAGAAACTTCGTTATCTTTTAGATTAAAAAGTGCTTCCACAAAATCATCATTCAATTTATTGGTCGAAGTTTGCATTCCAGTAGACCTACTATATAATTCACCTAGATATCCACCATAAATTGCAGATTGAATATCATCAGAGTTTTCTTCTGCCATTCTCTCAAAGCTTTTTCCAGACTTTATTAATTTTAATAAACTGTCAGCTTTTCTATTAATTCTTTCATCATCCAACTCATTTAATTTAGAAATTAATATGTGTTTTGCTTTTACAAATTTTCGTTTTTCATAACTCATCAATTTTACAATTACAATCCCAAAATTTGTTTCAATAATATCTGGATAATATTCACCTGGTTTGATACTATATAAAGCTTCTTCAATTGGTCTTTGAATTTTGTCACAAGATGTAATAAAAGTTTTAATGAATCCACCGTTATTTTTCAATTCTTCATCCAAACAATATTCTTTGCACACATCTTCGAATTTTTCACCACTTTTTAATTTTGAAAGTGCTTCTCTTGCTTTTTGTCTAAATACTTCTTTATCTGAATTTGGATTAGTCATATCAAAATTAATTAATATTATTGCCATTTGTACTTCATTTTCTCTTCTTTTAAGGTAAGTTTCTATATTTTTATCCAAAACATTTTTTTCAAATAAAAAACTTTCTGCAAGTAGTTTTCTTTGTGAATTAAATTCTTTGATTACACTTTCATCTTCATTATATTTTTTATCAATTGCATCTAATACTTTTAACTTATAATTAGAATATAACCCAACAAATTTATTTAAACTATCTTTATTTACATTAAAAAGTTTATCGTTTTTTCTGTTCATATTTTTTTGGAATGCTCTTTGTAATTCTTGATAAGTTACGTTCTCATTACCAACTTTAATGACAATCTCTTTTGTAATATCTTTGATATTATCTTTTGTGAATAAATTCATATTAAATAATAAAAAAACAATTGAAGTGAACATAAAATTTTTATTATTTGCTTTGTTTTTCACAGAATACATTTTTGCCTCAAAAATAATGTTGTTATATATAATTTTAATATATTTAGTTGATTTTACTAATTTTTTATTGATTTTTTATATTTAAAGTTTGATTAGTTATGTTAGAACGATTCTTACACAATTGAATTTTATATTCATAAATTAAATTCAACAATTTTAATTATTTATAAATAATATTTAGGTTGTAAAATTAATATTAAATCTGTTTTTTAATTTTTTACAAGTTCTTCAGCCACTTTCCAAATACTGCCAGCACCCATAAAAAGTACTAACTCATCATCGTTCAGAGTATTTTTTAAGTATTCTAAAACGTCATTTATATCTTCAATATAGATTACAGACTTATGACCATATTTAGTGGTTGTATCAGAAATAAGTTTACCATTGATCCCTTCTATTGGTAATTCTCTTGCTGGATATACATCGGTTATAATAATTACATCTGCATCATCAAATGATTGTGCAAAATCAATGTACAAATCTTTGGTTCTGGTATAAGTATGCGGCTGAAATACTGCAACAATTCTTTTGTTCCATCCATTTTTTGCTGCCTGAAGTGCTGCTTTTACTTCAGATGGGTGATGAGCATAGTCATCAAATACATCTCCAGAGATTTGTTTGTTCTCTTTTAATAAATTAAATTTTCCTTTATAATCAAATCTTCTATAAACACCCTTGAAATTAGATAATGATTTTGCAATTGTATCGAAACTTATACCCAATTCATTCGCTACTGTAATAGTTGCTAAAGCATTTTTTAGATTATGTAATCCAGGTACATTCAAACTTAACTTACCAACATTATTATCATCAATCAATACTTCGCACTCTACTCTATATTTATCATAGACTATCTTTATTGCCCTTACATCACAATGTTTTGACAAACCAAATGTTCTTACTTTTTTATTCAACAAACTATATATTTCTCTAACTCCAGAGTCATCTAAACCAAGAGCAATAAATCCATAAAATGGAATTTTGTTGGCAAATTCCAAAAATGTGGACTTAATATCATCAAAGTCAGAGTAAATATCCAAATGTTCTGCTTCTATATTATTAATTACGGCAATTGTTGGTTGTAATTGTAAAAATGATCTGTCATATTCATCTGCTTCTACTAATATCCAATCACCATTTCCAAGTCTTGCATTTGTACCTCCAAAATCTCTTAATCTACCACCAACAATCACAGTTGGGTCTATGTTTGCTTCTATCAATGCAAAAGCTAACATAGATGTAGTAGTAGTTTTACCATGAGTTCCTGATACAGCCAAACAATATTTTAATCTCGTTACCTCTGCAAGCATTTCTGCACGTCTAATTAAAGGTATATTTTTTTCTTTAGCTTCTAATGTTTCAACATTATCTGAAATTTTCACTGCACTTGAATAAACTACAACTTCAGCATCTTTAATATTATCTTTTGAATGACTATAATAAACTTTTACACCCAAATTTTCTAAATATGTTGTATTTTCAGATTTGTTTAAATCACTACCAGAAATATCAAATCCTTGATTTAACAAAATTTCGGCAATTCCACTCATACCTATTCCGCCGATACCCACAAAGTGTATTCTTTTGATTGAAGAGAATAAATTATTCATTTTTTTATATTTTAATTTAAAAGAATTGCAATTTAAAACTATTAAATATTTTAAAAAAATTTATTTAAAAATATATTAATATTTAATTTTATTTATCTTCATTTTTAAATGAAATGAAAAATAATAAATTTTATACTTGTATATACAATAATAATGAATTAACTTCTTCAATGCTGTTGTTTGTTTTATAAAAAATAATTTTCAGTTAATATAATTTATTTAAATTTATTCAAAGGTTTAATATGATAAAATCATTAGTTCCTATCCTAATACTATTAGTTTCTAGTTTCTCACTATTTGCAAATACAAACTTAGAATTATCATCTGATAAAAGTACTGTAAAATGGGAAGGTAAAAAAGTTCTTGGTAACCATTATGGTAAAATAAATGTCAAAAGTGGAAATATTGAATTTGATGGTGATAAAATTATTGGCGGAATGGTTGTCGTTGATATGAATACACTTATTGTAGAAGATATCGAAGACGAAGCTATGAACAGTAAATTAAAAGGTCATTTAATGTCTGATGATTTCTTCTCAATCGAAAAAAATGGTACTTCTACATTTAAATTAAAATCTTCTAAAGAAAACAAAGGTAAATTAGATATTACTGGTGACTTAACTATCAAAGGAATTACAAAAGAAGTAAGTTTTCCTGCCGAATTTACTCACAAAGAAGGTTATGCAAGTATCAAAGGTAAATTAGTAGTTGATAGAACTAAATTTGATATTAAATATGGTTCTGGTAGCTTTTTCGATAATTTGGGTGATAAAACTATTGACAATGATTTTACGTTAGATTTAGATATTAAATTTATGAAATAAATTGTAATAACTATATAAATAAGTTTAAATTAAAGGTTGTTGAGAATCACTCAACAACTTTTTTCATGTTTATTCCTTGATAAATTTATATGATTGAAAATTAAAATTTAAAAAATAAGTTCCTGTTGGTAAATTGCTCACATCTATTTCTGTCTTGTTTGAATAATTGGGGATTGTCATAATCTTATTACCAATCATATCATAAATACTCAAATCTGCCACCTCTAATCCACCCAAATCTAAAGAAATATAGTCTGAAGATGGATTTGGAATGATGAGAATTGTATCTGAATCACTATTTTTAATATTAAGAAGTTCCAATGGAAATATTACTT